>OGXV01000350.1_pt1 | contig 29045 bp, 22 predicted proteins | sample 1576391 | NCBI WGS metagenome assembly OGXV01 (sample SAMEA3541586, study PRJEB24748) | human gut metagenome | biome: human gut; feature: human-associated habitat; material: faeces | place: China | collected 2012 | reverse complement strand
ATGGCGCGAAGCTTGAGTATAAATAGAAAGCTATGGGCTTTTCGAACAAATAACTGGCAGTGATAATTAAATCGCGATCCACGTAGAATCGCCGCATCTGGTAGGTTGATCGGCAAGGATTTTGCGAGCATCATCGCATTTATTTAGCTGCCAATGTAACGCTATGCCCTCCAGCACGACCCTGCAACACGCGATCGAGAACATCGCCATCTGGCGCAAAGGCGAACAGCGTGCGCCGCATAAGCCACTATTGCTGCTGTACGTCCTCTCACAGTACCAGCGCGGCCATGCGCGGATGTTCGATTACGCCTCGGAGATACGCGATGAGCTGCATAGCCTGCTGGAACGCTTTGGCCCGCAGCGCCGCCAGTACCGGCCGGACATGCCCTTCTGGCGCCTGAAAGGCGACGGCTTCTGGCAGTTGCACAACAGCGAACAGTGCTCAACCCAGGGCAGCCGACAGCCGCCCGGCAAAGAGCTGGAGCTCTGTCACGTCGCCGGCGGCTTCGATGAGCCGCATTTTGCGCTACTCAACAGAAATAAGAAGCTGATCAATACCCTCGCCCATCAGATCCTCGAAGCGCATTTCCCGGAGAGTATTCAGGAAGAACTGGCTGAAGAGATGGGGTTTGATCTGCTGCAGCTCCGCAAAGAACGCGACCCACATTTTCGCCAGCAGGTGCTGCGCGCCTATAATTATCAGTGCGCGATCTGCGGCTTCAATATGCGCCATGATAATACCTCCGTCGCCCTGGAAGCGGCCCATATCAAATGGAAGCAGCACGGCGGCCCCTGCGAAATCCCTAACGGCCTGGCGCTCTGCGCGATTCACCATAAGGCCTTTGATAAAGGATCCATTGGTCTGGATGAGGATATGCGCATCCAGGTTTCGCCGGCGGTGAACGGCGGGGGCATCGTTGGCAGGTTGTTCTGGGATTTTGATGGTAAGCCGATTACCTTGCCGCTGGGGAAAGAATGCTATCCGCAGGAGGGGTTTGTGGCGTGGCACCGGCGGGAGGTGTTCAGGGGGTGAGGGGGGATGGTGATAAGCGGGTTTCGATGCTACCTTCTCGCTCCTGAACATCAACGGACCCTTTCATCTCTGCGCCACCATCGTCTTTAAGATACATATACGGAGGAATTGACATCTCATTTGCTCCTCATCGTTGAAATTAACTGCAATGTAATAATGTAGAGTAAAGCTGAAAGAAATATCACTATTACCAGCGATATATAAAAGAAAGTGTCATACATCGTATCGGCGTTCACACTCCCGAACAAGAAGTGGCAAACATCCCTTGCGATATCATAATCGAGATAGTTTTCCGGCCTTGGAAGTGCACATCCCAGAAGCAAAAACAGCAATATAATATAAATAATTTTACTTATATTATGGGCAAGAGATGTTACAGCCACTGGCAACAATCTCCCCATAACCGCGAACCAGCGGGGAACGCATGCAGGGAACATGAACCAGTGATGTTTTCGTAAGAGCATTCCGGATCATGGCAAAATCAGAATTATGGGCGATAGTAATACAACCCTCGACAATCGCCCCCGGATGCAAACGGAAATTACCGCATTTCACACCCTCTACCCACGTCTCATCGTCAATTTCGCGGTCGTCACGCCATAATGCAAACCAATCGCTATTCCCCCGCCGTAGTTCGCATAATGATGTGATGAAACGATTGGTGTTAGCCCTGCTTTTATTTATTTTCAAAGAATTGGCTATAGCACCCGTCCTCACGCCGGAAGCGGATATCACTCTGATGAATTCGTCGATGTTTACTCGTGAAGGATAGCGACGGCACAACATGATGCTATCGATGTGTTCACATAAACCGCCTGTACACGAGTCATAAACCTGATTCAGTCATGAACAAGTCCGCGCAAATGCATATAAATTAATAATTTTAACATTCAAATTTCCGCGTATCCAATCACTAATCGAATACTTATATGCGCTTTATTATTTTTTGAATTAATACATCTCACGCAATACAATTTGTAACAATTAGATTATGGTAACACTTATCAAGTTATTTATTCTCTTGTAAATTATCGTCGATTATTTCTTGCAAAAGTGATGTAAATCTTCAGTCGTTTATTTAAACATAGGATAGCTATATGGCAGACATAGAAGGGATAGCTCGGAAGATATATGACATCATTATTTCTCCTGATACAGTTACAGGGCTTATCAATGGTGGATTATCTGTTCCTTTAGATTATGGTTATCTGATTTACGGTATCTTTGATACGGATACAAGATATGAACGTGAAACAGAAAGAATCCGTATGATGACCGCGATAAGACATGACATCCTTAACTATGAAAATATCGTTAATGCAGTTAAATTAATCTTCCAATTGTTCAATAAATACCTATCCGAATCAGAACAAGATAGAATATACAGAAGTGTAGTTACCTCTATCGTGGGTAGAATCTCTACGAATATTATCGCATCGAACATCGCTAAAGCCGTTATAGAAAAAACATCATTTACTTACGTAGTATTCAAGGGAAAAGGGAATCCAATAGCCTTTTTAAGTACTATCCTCTTGTTTGGTGGAATGGCAGAGCGTTCCATCAGGACCTCTGATAGTCTCAGGAATGAAGCACCCGAGGTGTACACGTTATTAAGGCCCCGCGATTATGATCTGCTGTATTTCTTATTTGCCGATGCGGTACAACCTTTTGTTGATGCCATCCATGCAGGATACACCGAGGGCAGCCCCGTGTTCGACAAGATTATGAAAAGAGTGGAAGAACATTTAAATATGAATACTAAGGCTGGGTGATATGAAAAAAATTATTGCACCCCTCGTCGATATAGTTCTCTGCACCTATATTGTCACTGCATGCTTTACTTGCCTGACTGAGTTTAATAACTGGCGCAATAAAATAATCGCAGTGATGATTACAATCGGCAGCGCTTATATTATTGCCATTGTATTGAATAGATGCCTGGGCACAAAGATAGGTATATTAAGCGGTATTTTTAATTTACTATCAGGCCCGCTACTAATTATAGGCTCTATTGTTTGCACAGCCTTACTTAACCCGTGGCCTGTTAAGATTATTGGTCTGTTTTTGTGGGTCATTTTAATGTTTTGTTTACCTTCATTTATAAATAGAGATAAGGAATAATCATGTCAAATCCAGCATATCTTTGGCTAACCGATACAAACGGCTCCCCTATAACGGGTAGTTCTCTCGTTACAGGGCGTATTGGCGCTATTGAATTAAAAGCGGTAACGCACCACCTATCCATTCCTGTGGATGGAAACACCGGGAGATTAACAGGAACCAGAGTACATACGCCTATTACGGTACAGAAAGATTTTGATAAAACAACGCCCCTTTTATACAAAGCGTTGAGTGAGAACCAAACATTAAAGTCGGCAACCATAAAGATGTATCAGATCCTTGATGCAGGTGTTGAAAGCGAATATTTTAATATTATTTTAGAAAATGTAAAAGTAACCGGAATTACCCCCAACTTATTTCCTGATTCTGGTACAGGTACACACAGCGAGACGATTCAGTTAAGGTATGAGGCCATCACCTGGAAACATTGCGATGGGAATATCATTTACAAAGATTCCTGGAATCATCGGGCAACAGCATAAACTCCCCTTAGACTAAAGGCCATCCAAAAAAGTGGCCTTTTCTAAGTTTAACTGATGATTTAAACCACCCTCGCCAAACAAGCCCCTAATGCAGCCGCATGATTCCCGAAAAAATCATCTAAAATTGACCTTGCTATACTACATTGACCTGCTCTCCGTTGATTAATACATCTTGATGTCATGAATGTTTTCATCAGCAACTGAGGGCATCCCTGTGAAGAAGCGTTTTTCCGACGAACAGATCATCAGTATTCTCCGTGAGGCCGAAGCCGGCGTTTCTGCCCGGGAATTCTGCCGCAAGCACGCTTTTTCAGACGCCACTTTCCACACCTGACGCAAGAAGTTTGGAGGCATAGTATATAAAGGCTATACCTCCATGAGTAGAGCTAAATTAATTCAACACATTCGATACCTGCATTGCGTTAAGCCCCCTATAATTTCCGCTGCTCCAGGCTGGAATAAATCGCTCTAATTTCCGCTTGTAAGCTTTCGCCACGGTATACCATCGACGTATCGTATCGTTTGTACTTCTCATCACGCGTAGCGCTAAACCAGTTGAACGATCCTATGCACAACAGCCCTTCATCACCAATCACGATTTTACTGTGAACACGGTTAACCAGCATAGTCACAATGCCCAGCGCATTTAGTTTTTCCACTGCATCATTAAGGCGCTGCTGTTTTGCTTTGCGCTTTTCAAAACTGACGTCTTGGGTATTAAAGCTTTTATCCGTTACAACAGTAATGTCGATACCACGAGCACGTGCCTGGATCATTGATGTAAGAAAACCGGTTTGTTCCAATTTTTCCCAGGTCAGCCAAGGGGAAACAATAGTAATACTTTTACCAATAGCGTCAAAAGTCTGGTTCAGGAACACATCATGCTGCTCAACACCGTGCAAGGTAGAGATCTGTGTTTGCGCTGTATTAAGGTCCTGGCGTTCTTTATACTCAAACTGCAGTGCATTATTATCGGATGCAAACAGGTATTTTGAAAGCAACCCTCTCGGCGAGGAAGCGGGCTGAATCTCAAACAGGTCCATATCGCCAAAGACCAAAAAGCTATCTTTAGCACGTGAAACGGCAACGTTCAGCATGCTGCTGTCTCTATCAATAAATCCGCCATCTTCATGTTTCGAATACACAGGAGAGAACAGCACAATTGCCCGTTCCGCCCCCTGCAATGAATGAACCGTGCCCACTGTCACCGAATTTTCATCGCCACTACAATTGATATCCAGTTTACGTAATGACGATTTAATCGCACTGACCTGCGCCGAAAATGGGGTCACAATGCCGACTAATTCATGTAACGGTTTATTGTAGTGATGCTCAATCTCTTCTTTGTGCGCTGCAAGCCATGCAGCAATCGTCTTCGCTTCAAAGTCGTTATAACGACTTCCACCATTGGCCTGCATACCCTTACCATCTATATGCAGATAGCCCATTGCAGGAAATATTGTCTCTTTTCCTTCCCCTCGTTTGGGCTGCAACTTACCGTGATAACTAAGGGTGTTACAGTAGCCAATGATGTTATCGAAGCAGCGACGGTGTTCGTACAGATACATCCCCCGCGCCAGATCCGGATCGTACTGGTAGCGCGAGTTAAACTGTGCAACCTTCATAACGCTGCCGGATGCAGCGCTTTTTCCTGATTCACAAACCAAAGCATAAGCTTCAGTCAGTTCTTCCTGAGAACCTTCTGGAAGGATATGCTCCTCAACCATATTGCCAATATCAATACAAGGCAGGCTGTTCCAGATAGGCGCAATCTGTTCTGTGTCGCCAATTACCAGAGCTTTCTTCGCCAGTGCGAAAGAAGCTGCAGCAACCTCAGGAAGCACCTGCCCCGCTTCATCGACGATCAACAAATCGGCGAAGTTATATAAATAACCATCATCAAATTTCTTGCCACCAACATGTTCTCTGATAAGCATATGGTGAGGAAGCATGAAGCAGGTCATGACGACACAAGGGGTGAGCTTCATTCTACGTAGCCAGCGGGCTTTAATTGCCTTCGCCCCTTTGCGATCTTTTTCTTTTTGAAAGTCCTCGATAGCAGCCATATCCATCAGCCACCGACCTTCCCAGTAATGCGTCGCCAGCAAAAACGCCGGGAAACGGAGCTGTGTATCGGCAAGCTCATCGGCTTCGCTCAGATTCAGCTCCGTCTCGCCTGCATAACCCAGCGAATGGGTTATCTCGCACCAACGGATGACGGCTTCACTTTCACGTCGGGAAATGTCCTCAGCGTGATCAATTTGCTGTTGGTACCCGGCCTGTTCTTTATGAGCGTGCTCAATCAATCCATCGATAAAGGCATCAATTCCATCAGGCTGAGATCCCTGGAATGCTGTCATTCTTTCGCCAAACGTAGCCTCCAAAAACAGCTTCATTTGATAGTGACGCTTAGTACGAACGGCGGGAAGCCAGGAGAAGAGAGTGAACATGATCGACTCTCCGGCTCGATATTGTTCCCACTGTTTTTTGCCCTGCGTTAATAGCGAGATTTCATTGGTGCTATTAAGCAGTAACGTTCTCTTATCCTGAATATACTGTTCGAGATCGTCACTGATGACATGCCGCTCCTGACGGATTGCGTTCAGGTCATCCCACGCAGGCTCGATTTGCTCAAGCTCTGCAGAGAGTTCAACCAAACGCTGATGCAGGAGATCCACAACCTGTTCTGATGAATGACATTTCTCATTCGGAAAAGCTGCCCTTGCCTTTTCAAGGAAGAAGCACCGGGCATCTTCAACATATTCAAGAGATTCAACACGGTTAAAAAAGTCTTCCGTCTGGTATTTTTTTACCGCCTCGGCTCTTCGTCCCGAAGACGGGAAGTAAGCGCCAAAGCTTTTTACATCTGGTAACCAACGCCCGGCCATAGGCCCGGCACCGATAGAAAAATCTTTGCCGAAGGCCTCGATAATGTTGGTTACGGCCTGATTATTGGTTGATGTCGCAACCACCACAGGTGGTTCAGTTTTGTTTAAAGCTGCTCTCGCCCAATCAGTAGCGATGATGGAGAGAACCAGAGTAGTTTTCCCGGTACCCGGAGGACCATTCACGGCAAGAATATCGCCGGGCTGTTGAGTGAGGTAATGGCTCAGGGCATCGCGCTGCGCGACAGCCAGCGGAAACTTATCACCGGAGTGTCCCAGACGCTCACTAAACATGGCATTACTGGCGAGGAGCGGCTCAACAGGAGACTTCTCTTTCGAGGCAAAGCACGCCAGCAATGGCACCTCTTTTTTGCACGTCAGCAAATGATCGTACATAGGCAGGATATGGGTGCTGGCCCCTCCAGGCTGGTTGGCTTTAATAATGTAGCCATATCCAGTTTTTTCATATTGCTCAGGTGATGCGAGCCATTTGCCAGCAACATGCTTTAAAAGTTCATCTGAATCTTTAAGGTACTTTTGCCACCACTGCTGGTAACGAGCATATCGTTCCACTCGTTGTTCATCAGTCTCCTCACGCAGCTCATCCTCATTACCGGGACCAAAAGTGATTGAATCATGCGTGGTTCTGTACTTGTCATATTCCGCCATCTCACCAATAGAAAAGGTACCTTTGGGGAGCGGTTCGAGCAGGTCACGGGGAATGGTGGCTGGCGATGTAGGGAATAAAAAGCCTTCGCGGTTGAGGAGTGCAGCGGTAACCAAAGGTGTAACAATATCAGGAGCACCAGCAGTCCGCGCCTTGCCATGCTTTAACAGGCGGATCCATACCTCTGGCCGTAACAGCACCTCGACGGTCTTGACCTGGGTGTCTTCACCATTGAAGAATAATTCCACAATATCTTCACCCAACCTCCCCCTATCGACGTTCGTCCATTTCGTAAATGATTCTTCCTCTCTACGCTCAAATGCCCCTTTTCCAGACTCGGCATCTGCTAAGGTATTACGCCAATATGAAGTGAATCCCTGAGTATTACTGTCCATTCCCCATCCCGTAACTTAAATGAGACAATTGATGTTGTCGTATAAATTCATCATGGTTAAACATTGTCCACGATGCGAGGGGGATCGCAAGAATTGTTTGTATCGCTAAACATGGCGTGCCACTTTACATATCGACGGCTACTGAACGGGTATTCTCAATTTTTAATATGCTGTTTGTCATATCTCTGATGCAATAAATGAGGATAGGAATTGCCCTCCTGATACGGGTCATTTCTTTGTCCCTTTCCGGTTGCGATAGTCCCTGTAGCAGGTATTATTTTGCGTACTACGTTCCAAAACGGTTTTTTGCCGGAGCACTTTGCTCCATGGCCGCAATCTCTTCCGAGGGCTTCATGACTAACACTAACTTTTCTCAAACGGCTGCATTTATCTGGTCGGTGGCCGATCTGCTGCGCGGTGATTTCAAACAGTCTCAGTACGGGCGCGTGATCCTGCCCTTCACGCTGCTGCGTCGTCTTGAGTGTGTGTTGGCTGAAACCAAAGATGCGGTGGTGGCGAAATATGATGAATTAAAAACCAGCCAACTGCCGGAAGATGCCAAAGAGAAGTTTCTGCTGCGCGCCAGCGGGCTTTCCTTCTTCAATACTTCGAAGATGGATCTGGGCAAGATGGGGCAGAACGACATCAAAGCCAACCTGGAAAGCTACGTACAGGCGTTCTCCCCGGATGCGCGTGAAATTTTTGAACATTTCAAATTCAGCGAGTTCGTCGGCCTGCTGGAAGATGCCAACCTGCTGTTTAAAGTGGTGAAGAAATTCGCCACCACCGATCTCAGCCCGAAAGCGATTTCCAACTATGAAATGGGCCTGGTGTTTGAAGAGCTTATCCGTCGTTTTGCGGAAAGCTCCAACGAGACCGCCGGTGAGCACTTCACCCCCCGCGATATCGTGCGTCTGACCACCTCGCTGGTGTTTATGGAAGATGATGAAGCCCTGACGCAGCCCGGTATCATCCGCACCATTTACGACCCGACGGCCGGAACCGGCGGTTTCCTCTCTTCAGGCATGGAATATGTGCACGAACTGAACCCTAATGCGGTGATGCGTGCTTTTGGCCAGGAGCTGAACCCTGAATCCTACGCTATCTGTAAAGCCGACATGCTGATCAAAGGTCAGGATGTCAGCCGCATTAAGCTGGGGAACACCCTCTCGAACGACCAGTTACCGCAGGACCAGTTCGACTATATGCTCTCTAACCCGCCGTTTGGCGTGGACTGGAAAAAGATTGAGGGCGAGATTAACGACGAACATACGCAAAAAGGCTTTAACGGTCGCTTTGGCCCGGGCCTGCCGCGTGTTTCCGACGGCTCGCTGCTGTTCCTGATGCACCTGATCAGCAAAATGCGCGACAGCCACAATGTGGATGGCACCGTGAGCAACGGCGGGCGTATCGGGATTATCCTTAACGGATCTCCACTGTTTACCGGTGGTGCAGGCAGCGGTGAGAGCGAAATCCGGCGCTACATTCTGGAAGCCGATTTGCTGGAAGGCATTGTCGCGCTACCAACGGACATGTTCTACAACACCGGCATTGCCACCTACGTCTGGATCCTCTCCAACAAGAAAACGCCTGAGCGCAAAGGCAAAGTGCAGCTGATTGATGGCACCAACCTGTGCGGCAAGATGCGTAAATCACTGGGGTCCAAGCGTAACCTGATGGGCGAAGACGATATCAAACTGATCACCCAGACCTTCGGTGATTTTGAGGTAGTGGATGCCACAATCCTGGAAGAGCTTGGTCTGGAAAAAGCCGCCGAGCAAAAATCCAGCCGCGGTCGCCAGCCTGCCACCGCCAAAACCGAAGCGCCGAAAACCTTCGCCAGCAAAATCTTCAACAGTACCGACTTTGGCTATCGTCGCCTGACCATTGAACGCCCGCTGCGTTTATCCGCTCAGGTAACGGATGAGGCGATTGCGACCCTGCGCTTTGCACCGAAGCCGTTTAACGCGCCGATGGAACGCCTGTATGACGAGTTCGCGTCCCAATGGCAGGATGACACTTATGGTGATTTCTCCGGACTGGAAGCCGAAGCGCGCGCCATCATCAAAGCCGAATTTGCCGAGCTGAAAGAGAAGCAGATTAAAGACCTGCTCGACAATAAACTGTGGCTGGCGCAGCGTGAGTTAATGGAAAAAGCGCAGCAGATTCAGACGGCGCTGGGTACGCAGGCGGGTGGCAAAACGCTGGTGAGTAATGACTTCAACCAGTTCCAGCTGACCCTGAAAGGAGCCATCAAAACCGCTGGCGTGAAGCTGGATACGAAAGAGAACAAGCAGTTTATCGACGCTATCACCACGAAAAACCCGGATGCCGAGCCGGTGGTGAAGAAGGTGCTGAAAGAAGCCGCTCAGCCCCTGTACGGTGCGTTTGAATACAAAGGCAAGGTTGTTGAGTTTGAACAGGACGGCGACCTGCGCGATAACGAGAACGTGCCGCTGAACCCGGCAGTGTCCACCAGCGACCTGATTGAAAACTACTTCAAAGCCGAAGTGTTGCCGCATGTGAATGACGCGTGGATCAACGCCGATAAGCGCGATGCAAAAGATGGCGAGGTGGGGATTGTCGGTTATGAGATTCCGTTTAATCGCCATTTCTATGTCTATCAGCCGCCGCGCCCACTGGAAGAGATTGATGCCGACCTGGATGCGGTCAGTGCCGAGATTATGAAGCTGCTGCAGGAGGTACATTCCTGATGGCTAAGTATAAGGCGTATCCGGAGTATAAGGATTCTGGGGTTGAGTGGTTGGGGATGGTACCCTCTCACTGGAATATTAAGCGGCTTGGTCAACTTTTTGAGGAAAGAAGAGATAAGGTTAGTGATAAAGACTATCCTCCTTTATCTGTAACTATGCAGGGTATTGTCCCCCAAATTGATACTGCAGCTAAAACAGATGCAGGGGATAATCGTAAGCTGGTTTTGAAAAATGACTTTGTTATTAATAGCCGTTCAGATAGGAAGGGCTCGTCGGGGGTGTCTCAGCTTAATGGGTCCGTTTCATTAATTAGCATAGTAATGGAGCCTAAAAGGATAAACCCTAAATTTGCTCACCATTTACTCCGCAGTTATCCGTTCCAGGAAGAATTTTACCGCTATGGTAAAGGCATTGTTGCCGATCTTTGGAGTACAAACTCTTCTGAAATGAAGAATATCCTTATCCCTGAATTGGCAGATGATGAGAGTAATGCAATTGCATGTTTCCTCGATCACGAAACCGCAAAAATCGATAACCTGATCGAGAAGCAACAGCTACTGATCGAACTGCTGAAAGAAAAACGTCAGGCAGTGATTAGTCATGCCGTCACCAAAGGGCTAAACCCTGATGTGCCGATGATAGATTCTGGTGTTGAGTGGTTGGGGGAAATTCCGCAGCATTGGGGTGTTACACGGTTAAAATATGAATGCCGCAATATAGTTGATTGCCCTCACTCAACTCCTAACTACACAGATGAGGGTGAGTATCCAGCAATCCGAACAGCTGATATTTTGGCTGGATACTTAGACTTGGAAAATTGCCGCCGAGTCACAGAGCCTGTTTACGATGAGAGGAATTTTAGATTAATTCCAAAAGCTGGGGATATAATTTATTCCCGTGAAGGTGAACGGTTTGGTATTGGAGCTCCCATTCCAGAGGGGGTGAAAGTGTGTTTAGCACAGCGTGTTATGCTGTTTAGAGCCAAATCCACACCTGGATATTTGATGTGGGCACTAAACTCGTCTTCTACTTATACTCAGGCTCAGCAAGACTGTATAGGGTCGACCTCTCCTCATGTGAATGTTGATACCATCAAAAACTTTATTCTTGCTTGGCCACCGGAAAACGAGAGAGAGGAAATATCAAAATTTATCCATCAAACATTGGATTCAGTTGAATCACTTACTGCCCATCTTACTGAAAAGTTAACTTTACTCCAAGAACGCCGCACCGCCCTGATCTCCGCTGCCGTCACCGGAAAGATCGACGTCCGCGATTGGGTTGCCCCCGACACGCAGGATGTTGAGGCATCACAGGAGGCCACCGCATGAGCATGGACAGCACCAAAGAGCTGATCTTCCAAAATGAGATAATCACTCAGATGGAAGCAAAAGGCTGGGTTCGTGGCAAAACGGACGGCTACGATCGCGAACGTGCGCTGTATTCCCAGGATGCGCTAACCTTTGTACAAACCACCCAGCCGCAGGAGTGGGAGAAGTTTGCCAAAATTTACCCCACCGATACCGAGCGTCATTTCCTCGATACGCTGGTGGCGCAGCTCAAAAAAGCGGATATCAACGCCACCGATATGCTTTCGCGCACTTACGGCACGCTCGGCGTACTGCGTCATGGTATCAAAAGCCATAACGCGCGTTTTTCCCTGTGCCAGTTTAAGCCGGAACATAACCTCAATCCGGAAACCCTGACTCGCTATAAACAGAATATCTGCCGTATCGTGCCGGAGCTGGTTTACAGCCCGCATGCGTCGAACGCCGCATTTGAAGAAACGGGTACCAAGGCAAAGAAATGGCGTATCGACCTGGTATTGTTCGTCAATGGCCTGCCGGTAGCGACGCTGGAACTGAAGTCTGAATTTAAGCAGACGGTGCAAAACGCCATTACGCAATATAAGAAAACGCGTTTGCCAAAAGATCCTGGCACCAATAAACCCGAGCCACTGCTGACCTTTAAACGCGGCGCGCTGGTGCACTTTGCCGTCAGCCAGTACGAAGTGTTTATGGCGACCAAACTCGAGGGCGATAAAACCTTCTTCCTGCCGTTTAACAAAGGCACCCATGACGGCGGCGCGGGGAATGATATCCCGGAAGAGGCCAATGACTACGCCACCAGCTATCTGTGGAATGAGGTGCTGCTGCCGGACAATCTGCTGAAAATTCTCGCCAGTTTTGTGCATCTGCAAATCGTAGAAAAAGAAGATGCCATTGGCCTGAAGTACAAAAGCGAGAGCCTGATTTTCCCGCGCTATCATCAGTGGGACGTGGTGAACAAACTGATCACTGCCGCTACGGTGGAAGGGACCGGCAATAAATACCTGATTCAGCATAGCGCGGGGTCGGGCAAATCCAACTCTATCGCCTGGACGGCACATCAGCTTTCCCGCCTGTACGACGAAAATGGCGAGAAGCAGTTCCACTCGGTGATTGTGGTGACGGACCGAACCGTACTTGACGATCAGCTCCAGGACACCATCTATCAGTTTGAACATCAGGATGGCGTGGTCGGGCGTATCAATAACAAAGAAGGCGACGGTTCAAAATCGGAGAAACTGGCCAGCGCGCTGGAAAACTCGCAGCCGATTATCATCGTCACTATTCAGACCTTCCCGTTCGTCCTGAAGGCGATTGAAAACAGCGTCAGCCTCAAGCAGCGCAAATACGCGGTGATCGCCGATGAAGCGCACTCCTCGCAGAGCGGCTCTACCGCGCGTCAGCTGAAAGAAGTGCTGATGACCGAAGAAACGGATGACGATGTGGAGATGTCTTCAGAAGATATTCTGGACGCCACCGTCGCCGCGCGTAAAGGCAGCAACAACCTCAACTATTACGCCTTCACCGCCACGCCAAAAGCCAAAACGCTGGAGCTGTTTGGCCGTCGCCCGAATCCGCAGGAACCCGCATCGAAAACGAACAAACCGGAAGCGTTCCACGTTTACTCCATGCGCCAGGCCATCGAAGAAGGCTTTATTCTTGATGTGCTGAAGAACTATACCAACTACAAGGTGGCGTACAAACTGCTGCAAAAGCTGGAGGATCCTGACCGGGAAGTGGACAGCAAGAAAGCGAAGATCAAACTGAACCAGTGGGTCTCGCTGCACGATCATAACGTGTCGCAGAAAGTGAAGGTGATTATTGAGCATTTCCGCAAGCATGTGATGCACTTGCTGGCTGGCCAGGCGAAAGCGATGGTGGTGACCAGTTCACGTAAAGCGGCGGTGCGCTACAAGCTGGCGTTCGATAAATACATCGCCGAGCAAAAGTACGACAAGATCAGCGCCATGGTGGCGTTCTCCGGGGAAGTGGAATTCCACGAAGATGACCACAACAGCCTTGCGCTGCTTAACCAGAAGTTCACCGAGATCAATATGAACCCCGGACTGAAGGGCCGGGATATGCGTAAAGCGTTTGATACCGACGACTACCAGGTAATGCTGGTGGCTAACAAATTCCAGACCGGTTTTGACCAGCCCAAGCTGTGCGCCATGTATGTGGATAAAAAGCTGGGCGGTGTGGAGTGTGTGCAGACCCTGTCTCGCCTGAACCGTACCTATCCAGGGAAGGCGCAGTCCGGCACCTTTGTGCTCGATTTCTACAACGAACCCGACGAGATTTTGGGGGCTTTCCAGCCGTACTACCAGACCGCGGAACTGACTGATGTCAGCGATCCGCAGTTGGTCTTTGAGCTTTATGAAAAACTGCGTACCAGCGGCATTTTCCTGTGGAACGAAGTGGAGCAGTTCTGCGAGGCGTTCTTCAGCAAAAATAAATCCAACGCGGCTATTAGCAATATTTGCAAACCTGCGGTGGAGCGCTGGAAGCATCGCTACACCTCGGCGATTGATGCTTATGTGCTGGCCAAAGAGATGTTTGAACGCACGAAGAAGACCGGCGACGTTGTGCTGATCACCAATGCGGAAAATACCTTTAAGGACTGCGAGAAAGAAAAAAGTAAGCTGGATATCTTCAAGAAGGATCTCGGTAGCTTTGTCCGCTTTTACGAGTTTATGTCGCAAATTGTCGATTACGACGACAAAGACCTGGAAAAGCTGAGCCTGTTTGCCCGTCATCTGCGTCCGTTGCTGCATGAACAGCGTATCGAAGAAGATGAGATTGATTTAAGCAACGTGGAGATGAGCCATTACCGTTTGTCAAAACTCCACGAGCAACACCTGAAGCTGCAGGAAGATGCGGCGGAATACAAAATCAAACCGGGTAATGATGTAGGTACCGCGAAGCCAAAGGACAAGAAAGAAGAGTTTCTGTCGAATATCCTGGCGCGCCTTAATGAGCTGTTTGTCACCGATAATCTCACCGATAAAGACATGATCAACTATGCCTTTGCGGTGCGCGACAAGCTGTCAGAAAACCAGGCGGTGATGACCCAGATTGCTAACAATACGCGCGAGCAGGCGATGCTGGGCGATTTCCCAAAAGCCATTGATGATGCCGTGATGGACAGCAATGAGGCCCAGCAGGAGATGATGGTGCAATATCTCTCTAACCCTGAACTGGCCAAGGGCTTTGCTCGGGTGGTGTTTGATATGTTGAAAGGGGCTTAACGCTTTTCATCAAGGAGTGGTGTAGGAAATGCTGAATTCTCTAGAGATATACCAGGCGTTGAATGAATTGGGTTATCGTCTTGAGTCTGGAAAATTCGAGCCAAGCTATGCTTCTGAGCATGCGCTCGGGAATGGAAAGTATCTGTATGTCAAACGCCGTCAGGACGGTGTGGTTAACAAGAGCCCATTGGTTCTTGCACCAGAAACCCTGGCCTTAAAAGCGGAAATCGATCGTATTTCGGGTATCCACTGCCTTTGGGAAAAAGTAAAAAGCACCAGCTACCGCCGTTATCCGAAAGATAACGGTACATCCCAATATGGTTTCGCGGCTGATGTTGAGTCAGTTGAAGCGTTACAGGCGCTGGTAACTTTGCTGGGAGGCCAACCAGCTATAACTCCCCAAACCGGACTAATAAGAGACAACGAAAATAAGGAACAATCATTAATGTATCCCTTAAACCAAATTCTCTACGGGCCCCCCGGCACAGGTAAAACCTACTCTACGACCGAAATGGCGGTAAAAATCGCCGATAATGCGTGGTACCAACAGGCTACGCGCGAACATCATAGCAATGACTTACGGGAGTTGGTAAAAGAACGCTATAAGTCGTTAGTAGAAAAGCAGCGCATTATGTTTACCACCTTCCACCAGAGCTTCTCCTATGAAGATTTTATCGAAGGGATCCGCGCGACCACTGATGAAACATCGGGTGCGCTTCGCTACGAAGTAGTGGATGGTATTTTTAAACAGCTGTGCCTGAATGCTGAAGTTAAAACACGTGGTAGTTCAAACCAATCATTGTCCTTGAATGGGCGACGGATTTGGAAAATGTCTCTCGGGAATACGCTTGACGGAGAAGATTATATTTTTGATGAATGCCTTGTGAATAATTATATTCTATTAGGTTGGGGTGATAATCTTGATTTTAGTGGCTGCACGACAGCTGCTGATATCCGACTGCGCATCGATGAAGCAAGTGATAGTCTGGTTGAGCGAAGTGAATACATGCTGACTGCGGTCAATATGTTTAAAAACATCATGCAAAATGGTGATATAGTTATTATTTCCGATGGCAACCATAAATTTAGAGCCATTGCCGAGATCGCTGGCGATTATCAATTTTTACCTAATGATGAACGCGTTGGCTATCATCAAATGCGTAAGGTCAACTGGCTACGAATCTATTCGCCGAGCTTACCGAAAGAACAGCTTTTTTTAAAAGCACTTTCACAGATGACATTATATGAGTTGAGGGATACCACAATTGACAGGGAAAAACTGTCTCAACTACTGGCTCCGGTTGAAACAACTGATAATCAAGCATTGCCGCACGTGCTCATCATCGATGAAATAAATCGCGGTAATATTGCCCGCATTTTTGGTGAATTAATTACTCTGCTGGAACCCGATAAGCGACAGGGTGCCGAAGATGCCCGCACTTTAGTATTACCTTATTCTAAACAGCTGTTTTCCGTGCCTAAAAATGTCTATGTGATTGGCACTATGAATACTGCTGATAAGTCGTTAATTCAGATGGATCTGGCGTTAAGACGCCGTTTTAGCTTTACAGAAATGCCTGCAAGACCGGAGTTGTTAGCAGGGATCACTGCGTATGGCGTTGATGCCGCACAGTTGCTAAGGCGTATTAATCAGCGTATCGAAGCGCTACTGGATAGTGAGCATATGATTGGTCATGCTTACTTTATGCCACTAAAGAAATTAGACAATAACGCCGACCGCGAAGCCTGCCTGGCCAGCATCTTCCATGACAAAATCATTCCCTTGCTGAGAGAGTATTTCTTTGATGATTATGAGCGTATCGGTTGGGTGCTTAATGACTCGGTAAAATCGAAAGAAAATCGTTTTATTCTGTTACAGCAGTCAGCACAACTACCATCACTTTCTGCACTATTCCCGAAAGATATCGCGGATAGTTTGTCTGACAGACGCTTTCGTATCAATCAACATGCTTTCGCGTCGGCCGAAGCTTATCAGGGTATTGTGGCATGATGATCCAAGTCCGGGAATATGCTCTGCTGACTTGTGATAACTCTCAACCAGCCAGTATGGATTTGGGAATAGTTTCTGAGGCAACCTTTTCCTGGCTTGAGCAATTGCAACACAAGTGGCGTGGTTCTTCGCAAATTCTCAGCCGGGAAGGGAAGCGGTTTTTGCGTTTGGGAAACTACGTCGGTTATCTACAATCCCCGAATGGCGAGTCAATTGAAATTCTGCCTAAAACTACACTTGAAGCTCCAGCTGAGGTAGTCCCTCTGCGTCAACTTTTACGCCGAATGCTAAGCGCCTCTTTAGGGATTACGCCTCGTGAGGCAAATCAGGCTGCATTGCAACGTAGCGATCAGCCTCTACATGAATGGATAATCAGTGAGTTTTTGCGGCATCTTGCTGATTTAGTACGCAAAGGACTTCGTTTCGATTATCACCTCAATGAGGATGAACATAGTACGTTCATCCGCGGTCAATTGAATGTCACTGCGCAAATGAGAATGCCTCCGGGCAGAGGCACTCGTTTTCATGTGCGCTATGCCGAGTTCTCCCCTCAGCGCATCGAGAACCGTCTGCTACGGACGGCTTTGGATTGGGCGCTTAAAATGGCCAGGCAAGGGCAGAGCTGGAGGCAGGCAAATTCTCTAAGCCATCAACTGGAAGACATATTGCCTATCTGTGGCAGTACAACACAACTAATGAGGCAATGGAGCGATGGTAAATATCTCTTCGGATATCGCGCTATAAAACCGTGGTGCCAGCTCATTCTTGAACAGATGAATCCAGATTTTCAATTTGGATCGCATCAGGGAATCTCTTTGTTATTTCCTATGGAGAAGTTATATGAGGGCTGGGTAGGATGCGGTCTGGCTGGGGCATTGCATCACGATCACCGGCTCATAGAACAAACCAAGAGCCAGTACTTGTTGGAGCATGTACCTGTTGGTGAAATGTCTTCTCAACGATGGTTCTTGCTTAAACCAGACTTTCTTATCACTGGCAGGCAGACGGTGGTTCTGGATGCTAAATGGAAACTTTTAGATAGCAGAGCTGATGATAGGCAGAGAAAGTATGAAATCAGCCAGCCTGACTTGTACCAAATGTTCGCCTATGGACAAAAGTATCTTCGCGGGAAAGGAAATATGATGCTCATTTATCCGCGTCATCAGTACTTTGCCACATCATTGCCGGTGTTCCGTTTCGATGAAGATTTGTCTCTATGGTGTGTACCCTTTGATCTTGAAACGGGTAAATTAGTGAAAGGTGAGTGGCAAACTTCTTTCCACTGTTTTCCCTGTGAAGAGGCAGTAACGGCTCATAGCGATTAACCAAATAATCGGTAATTTATTGAAAGCTTATAGCCAAGGAAGCAATCATTATGATTTATAGAGATTTTTACCATTTAATGTTGGAGTCTTTTTCCCAGCCAGTTGAGCTGTACACTGAGTCAAGAAAGGTACCTTTTACGCTGTACGTTGAAGAACAAAAGCTGTTTGTTCGAAATGGAAAAGATAATACCAGCCGTATTGGCCCCAAAGAAGTCGCAGCATTTGTTGAGCGGTTTGAAGAAAATGGAAGCATGTTAGCTAAAGACTACCAGGATGTGACTTTCAAAGCCTCCTATTTATTGGCTGCAATGAAATATATCACTTTAAAAAACGCGCTGAATCCTGGCAATAAATAGCCATCTTTACCGCTGGATGGTGATTTTTTAAAGCCTTCTCAATCATTCCCTCCACCACAGACCTATCTTTCCTCAACTCACCCATTTAAGTCACATACCGCCGCATTATTGTTAAGTAGCTCAGGGATGCGTTTTGACTCCAACCCAGGACGATGTTGTCTATTAGCGGAGGGCGGAGCATGGCTGGCGCAGTCGTTTCCGCACCCTGCGCGGCAGTCTCACTCCTAAAATGAAAGCTGAGCACAGCCGGCGTATCGCCAGTCGCGAGCTGGCCGACGAGTTCACCGGCCGGATTGCGGAGCTTGAGACCGACCTGACACGCGCCATGCTGAATGCCTGCTCCGGCGCTAATAAATACCTGTCAGCGCATGAAGATGCCTTTATCGCTTACGCCGGTACGCAATGGACTCAGGCTGTCAATGCGGTACCCGTCTCCCTCATTCGCGCTTTCCTGCTGCGCATTTATGCCATCGAAATGAAGGGTAAAAGCGCCCCGCAGTCCGTGGCCACCGTCGAGCTGCGCGATGCGCTGAGCCGTCAGGGCAGCCTGTATCACTTCGATATGACGCAGGAGCCGGTGTTGTCCGTGACGGGCATGTACCGGCCGCAGATTACCGGCGTGGATACGGAACTGTTACGCAGCCCGCTCAAGTTAACCATGCTCGCCAGAAAGCTGGCTGAAAACGGCGAGACAAAAGCGGAGATGTAAGCATGTTTCACTGTCCGTTCTGCAAAACCAGCGCGCATTCCTGCACCAGTCGGTATATGTCCGATAACGTCGAACAGCGCTATCACCAGTGCAGGACATCGAATGCTCGGCCACGTTCCACACGCTTGAATCCATCGACGGGGTTTTCGTTCACCGGCGACAGAGCCAGTCATCTCTGTACCCGCACCGGCAGCCACCGTTAACCGTGCCGGTGTGTAAGCACGGCCAGTCATCAGGAGAAACAAACGTGACCACACTGATGCTACAGAAAACCTTTGAGGCCTGTCAGACAAACAAATCCGCCTGGCTGCAACGCAGGGATGAACTGACGCAGGCCGAACAGGCATACCGCGAACAGCTTGTCCGTAGCGGCCACAGCGACCGGAGCCTGCAAACGCTGCGCGAGATTGTCGACGTGAAAAAGTGGAAAATTAATCAGGCTGCCGGGCGTTATATCCGCTCCTATGAGGAGTTGCATCCCATCAGCATTCGTAACCGTCTGAATGATTTTATGCAGGCGCACGGCGCGGAGCTGGCCGCCGCCCTTGCCCCTGAGCTGATGAATTATTCCGGGGAACACTCCGCCGTTCAGCGCTGCGCAATGCAGCACTCACTCGACTGTCTGCGCGATGCCCTGCTGGCCTGGCTGGCCGCCGGTGAAAAAATTAATTATTCAGCGCAGGATAATGACGCTTTAACGGCCATTGGATTTATGCCTCACGCGGCTTCGCGCGATGATAGCCGTGAAAAATTCACGCCCGCACAGAACCTGAATTACACCCGCCGCCGTGCAGAACTGGCCGTGCAGTAGTCCGCTTAAAAATCCCCGAAAATCCCTCCATTTTTACGTATAAAAGCCATGCATGCATAGATGCATGGTTTTGCATGCGTTTTAACGACACTGAATTCCCCGCCAGCGCCAGCACTGGCGCGCTCTGAGGCCGGTCATGCGCCTGCATTAAAAGCGCCCCCTTAAGCGGGCAGGCGTGGCGGGGAGAGCATTGCGCGCCAATATCAGAAGCATTATTAGAAATTGATGACCTTTCAATCATAAATGATGTAGCCTTATAACACTTGTAATACAATTACATTGAGTTGATTCGAAATTTAAACAACAAAATGATGAATCTTAAATTTTCATCATTAGAGATGATTAAATATTAAATTACAGGGTAATCATGAAAATTAAAAATGAGATCTCAGCAGCCACAATCCTTTCAATAATGATGTTCATTTCAGTTTATGCTTTCAAAAGTGGCGAAGCTATGTTTTTTGGCTATCCGTCATATTATATTTATTTAGATACAAATGAGGTCATTAACACCTTACTTAAACTATCAGTTGTAATAATAACGCTTATCACACTAACTCTATTTATACGCATCCCCTCCAAATTTTTTATTTTATTTGTTGCTGTAGCACTTATCACAAAATTCATAAGAATTGCTGTTTTAAGCCATCACCAGCCCTTAAATGTCATGGCTGTAATAAATCTTGGCACTAGTCATATTCTTTTTATATGCTTGTTATTCTTAATTCCAAAAGCTGTTAAGCAAGAAACTGTATATTACTCATTGAATGCTAAGCCATGTATGTTGGCAGTCCTAGCCTTCCTTAGCTTCTCCTATTTCTTCGGACTTAATTACCATAGTTTTTTCCCTGGTGGAATTTGGCAAACAGATGATGAAAAAGTTGTAGTTGGACGATACCAAGACAAATTCATCTTGAGACAATGCAACAATGGCAAGGCTTTATTCTATATAGATGAAATTAGTAAAAGTAAGTTTGAGAAATTTAAAATTGACACCCGTAGCGTTCTTCTTCTTAGATGTCAAACAGAACTCGATGAGATGAAAAAAACAGAGCCAATGGTAAACTGGTAATACTATAACCATCAATTCAATCAGAACATTAATATTGAGGAGTTAAAATGAAAAGAATAATATTCTACTCTTGGCAATCCGATTTACCGTCAAAATCGAATAGAAATATAATTGAGGGCGCTTTAAAAAAAGCTTTATCTGCGATAAAAAAAGATGCAAGTGAAACCGTTGAACCTGTGCTGGATCGAGATACTGCTGGAACCCCTGGCTCGCCATCAATAAGCGATACAATTTTTAAAAAAATATCGACATCAGATGTTTTTATAGCAGACGTTTCGATTATTAATGCTTCTGAAAGTAGCAAAAAAACTTCAAACCCAAATGTTTTAATTGAGCTAGGATTCGCTATTTCTCAATTAGGGTGGGATAGAATAATTCTTATACAAAACACATTTTTTGGTGGGCCAGAAGAATTACCTTTTGATTTACGCGGGCGCAGAGTTGTCACTTATAGTTACGATCCAGAAGATGATACCAAGTCTGAAGTAAGAGGTATATTACAAGGCAGACTTGAACATGCTTTAAAATATGCACTGAAAGACTCAAGCGTCGGTTCGTTACAAAGCGGTTCAAGTGCCCCTGTATGGTGGGGCGAATGGATTAATTACAATCATAATAGAAGCTATGGAGGACATTTATTCATAAGAGAAACATCCTCAGCTGGTTTTTTATTTGACATATCAGTTTATAGTGGTTCTCATTCTGGTAAAGTAACATCACAAGCTGTCTTTGTCTCAAGAGATATGGCGTATGCAAAAATACAAAACCAGAATGGTGAATATGGTGAAATCAGTTTCAGACGCAACATAGTTGATGGGAAAAAATTTCTATCTATAGATGAAACAGCTGATTGTTCAAGCCATAGAGGTATGGGCGTAATATTTAGTGGTGAATTCCAATGGTCCAGTGACAACCTTTTTGAACTTGGATTTTTAAACGAACTTGACTTACAAAGAATATACAATGTTTTAGGCTCATATTATTTTGATTTTAAAAAGAGAATGGAAGGTATCGGTGAAGGCGAAAATCTAGATACTTTTGAGGCCAAAGTTTTTTATGGCGGCGTTAGAGGAATGTATACCTATATGGAAGGGATAATAATGCTCTCTTCAGAAGGAGGGATATGGCTGGCATATTTAGATGACAATGATATTAAATATTTCACCAATGACATTAACTGGAAAACCAAAACACCTAGGACAATTGATAATTGGCGTAGTCGATTTCAACAGGTAGAAATAAAATACATATCAGATACAAGTACTTTACCACATGATGCCTTAGGCGAAACACTCAAAAATTTAGAAGATTAAATGACAGAAGAATAGAAATAAAAACAGTGAGTATATTAAGGCATCGTTTGACCATTGATGCTTCAATATACTCACATTAACTAAAAAAATAAACTCTTAATAGTTTACTCCCTTTTTTTTTAGCATAATCGTATGGACTCACTTCGCTCGATTTATTTGCATCAAGGTAATCTGACCACCATTGCACCATCATACGACGTTCATCCAAATGCTCAGATGTATGAATATAAGCTGCACGTACGTTATTTCGCTCTGAATGGCTCAATTGTCGCTCTATAGCATCATCGTTCCATCACCCTGACTCACCGAGCGCACCACGCGCCATCGTCCTAAATCCATGCCCGCAAGCCTCTGTTTTCGTGTCATATCCCATGGCACGCAACGCACTATTTACCGTGTTTTCACTCATGACCATAGTTGCAGCGTGATCCCCTGGAAAAAGCAGCTCCTTATCACCACTAATCTGCTTTAACTGGTCTAACAAAATCATCACCTGTCGGCTAAGCGGAACGATATGCTCCTCTTTCATTTTCATTCCACGATACGACTAACGTACGCATTTAATTTCCTCTCGTTTTGCAGGCACACGCCACAGCGATTTATCAAAATCAAATTCTTCCCATCGAGCAAAACGCAACTCACTTGAACGCACAAAAGTTAATAAGGAAATCTCAACCGCAATCCGTGTCATTATGCGGCCACGATATGCATCAAGACGAGCAAGAAACTCAGGGAACCGGCTGGAGGATAAAGCAGGGTAATGTCGCGCTTTGGTTGTCGATAACGCACCGGCCATATCACTGGCTGGATTTGAGTCGATGTAATCATTCTGTACGGCGTAACGCATTATGGCCGTGATGCGCTGTTGCAGGCGCTGAGCAACATCGTGTTTACCGCTGGCATCAACTTTTTTAATCGGAGCTAACAGGTGGCTGGTTTTGAGCTGGCGAATATCGGACGAACCGATATAAGAGAAGATATAAAGCTCAAGATAGCTAAGAATGCGCGATCGATGGTCTTCACTCCAGCGCTTGTTACTGGCATGCCATTCGCGAGCAATGGTTTCGAAAGTATATGCACCCGAATTCTCAGCCTGAGCTTCTTTCTGTTCGGCTTTTGGGTCAATGCCCTGTACTAACAGCTTTTTAGCTTCGTCGCGCTTGGCTCTTGCCTGAGCAAGCGTCACAGTAGGCCAAACACCAAAAGCAAGGCGATCTTCTTTTTTGTTTGAAGGGCGTCTGTATTTCATGCGCCAGTATTTAGAACCCTTGGCCGAAACCTCGAGATACACCCACCGCCATCGGCCATTTTGTAGTTTTTGTCTTTTGGTTTTGCGGTTTCGACCTGTCTGGCGTTGAGCTTTACTTGGGACACATTTCTAATCGAAGTTAAAATGCCCCCAATGACATCCGGATTTCAACGGACAACCTCGGACCACTCAGGACGTAAAAATCGCTGCAATCATTGATTTTTAAGGGATAATTAGACTTTCTCGGATAGTCTTGGAAGTACTAATGGTGCGAAGGCCGGACTCAAATCATCTCGTAACTTAATGAAATTAAAAGATAATATATAAATCATAAATTATATGCCCCCTTTTATGCCCCCAACCATTTTTGCGACCATATCAAACTTAGCTGTTTGATATTACTATCTAATTAAAGACTAACGCCCCATTCGGTTAGGATCCGAAACCCGGATCCTAACCGGAACGCAAATACCATAAAAAAGTTTTTTTGCATTTAACTGTTCACACTGTTCACCTCCTTATTTTTCTTTTTAATATCATAATGATAGATGGTGATCAGTTGGTGAAGAGTGAACAGTCAACTCTTCACCTTAGCGCATCTCCGGCCTGTTTCCGGCGACCATCACCGCAATATGATGGTAATGAAGGGGGGGTAAAAAGTTTTTTTGGGTTTAACTGTTCACACTGTTCACCTTTGGTTTTTTATTAATACTTTCATAGTGATACAGGGTGAATATACGGTGAAGGGTGAACAGTGGATTGTTCACCCTTGAGGGAGGGGCAGATACAAAAAGACCGGCTGTTGCCGGTCCGGATAGGTTATGTAGCGGTGGGATCGTCGCACTTCGGCAGCCAGTCGCCGTAGCTTTCCTCTTTCAGGGACAGGTTAGTTTGTATCCCCTGCTTTGTGTGCCGCTTCTCATAATTCATCCCGTACTCTTTCAGCATCATGGGCAGTCCCAGTCCGAACATTTTCAGGCTGAGCACATTCCTGTACCCGTTGGCCTCCATATAGGCCAGATACGCGTGATAGAGATATTTACGGTAATTACGCGGGATGATACTGGCATTACCCATAAACATCCCGTTGGTCTGCGGCAGCGCCTCCAGATAGCCGCAAAAATCAAACGTCGGGTCAGCGTCGCGCTTGATGCTCAGCGCCTCATCGGAGTTCTGCTGCGACTGAAGCAGTGAACGGGCACTCATCGGGTCGCTGAACTGCTGCATCAGCTGGCGCACGATGACGGCCAGCTCGCGAGCGATTTTATCCCTGAGCTGCGGGTCGCGCTCCTCCGGGGCTATCTGCTCCGGGAAGTGGATGATTACCCGGCGACGCGACACGCCGCCGCTGCGGTCGGTGAAGCGCATCGGATTGTTGTTCACGGCCAGAATCACCGCCGGAATGTGCGTCGAGTAGGGATTCTGGTATTTCGGGTCGACCGACACCGCATCACCGCCGGTAATGGCCTTGAGTCCGGCACCGTCCCCGCTCCATTTCTCCTGGTCAGGCAGACGAATGAGCGAGAAACCAATCAGGGAGGCGCGCTTGCGCGGGTCTTCCAGCGTGTCGATATCCGCCGACGTGGCGTTATCCTCTCCGGCCAGCATTGTGGCGATTTCGGCCAGAATACTTTTCCCGCTGCCGCCGGGGCCGGTGACTTCGAGAAAGAGCTGCCAGTCGTAGCGGTTCGCCAGCACCATAAACAGCGCGGCCAGAATTACGTTACGTTTTGTCGGGTTGCCACTGGCCGCCCGGTCGAGCCAGCGCCAGAAGTTAGGCGCATGGGTCTCCAGCGTTTCGCCCTCCACCGGCGGTGTAAAATCCACGTCGCACAGGGTGCGCAGCCAGTGCGATTTGCTGTGCGGGCTGAACAGGCCGCTTTGGGTATCGAGTACCCCGTTGCGAAAACCAATCAGACGGCGTGCCGGTGCCTCCTGCTGGGGAATAATCAGTTTCAGGGTTTCCACCACCGACGCAATTCTCCCCGATGAGAACGGGGCGCGCAGCCGCTGGAACAGTCCGGCCACATCGCGGGCAAAGTCAGACGGCGGAATTACCTTCCAGATGCCGTTTTCATAGCGGGACAGGAGCTGGCCGTTGGCGTCCACGGCCAGCGCTTCGCCGTAATGTTCATGCACCCGCATCGCCTTATCGCTGGCGCTCATGGCGGTAAATTCCGCCTCGCTCATGGTGTCAAACGGGCTTTGTGCCGCTGGCCGGATGGCGGCATAAATGGCTTTCCGCGTGGCGTCCTCACCTTTCAGCATCATCGCATCATTCCAGTCACCGAACACCGGCGGCAGGGCAACAACGCCCTCACAGGCTCGAGCGGCTGCGGTGGCTGTGTTCTGGCCGGTGCCGTTCAGGTCACGGTCGGCGGCGAAGACAATCTGACAGGCCGGGTGTTTCTGACGGGCCAGGCTCGCCAGAGAAAGGAGGTTCACGGAGGACAGCGCCACCATGACGGTTTCCCCGGTCAGGTGATGCACGCTAAGGGCCGTCGCATAGCCCTCCGCTATCCACAGGCGTTTTCCGGCCTGTTTCTGCCCGTCGATGAGATGGCATGCCCCTTTGACCTGCCCGCCCTTCAGGGTGCGCTTGAGCCCCTCAGCGTTAATAAGCTGGAGGTTAACCAGCGCGCCGGTCTCGTCATACAGCGGCACCACCACATCACCGGCACGGTAGGCCACGCCACCGGTTTTGTGCAGCGTGGTTAGCGTCAGACATTCCAGAGCGGGAAAGCCCTTGCGGGTCAGGTAGGCGTTGCCGGTGGCCGGGCGGGTTTTCTCCAGCAGTCTGACGGCCAGCGCGGCCGCTGCTTTGCGGTCGGCCTCCGTTCCGGCGTCTGCGGCCGCCACCATATCCGGGGACACCGGCGGCAGATTACCGGTGACGGCGTTCACCTTCCCGGCAGCCTCAGATGCCGACACGCCGAACACCTTCTCAACCAGTTTCAGGCCGTCACCGGCGCCGCACTGGTTACAGAACCATGTGCCGCGCCCCTCTTTATCGTCAAAGCGGAACCGGTCAGCGCCGCCGCACACCGGACAGGCCTGATGGCGGTTTTTTATCACTTTCATTCCCAGCGCCGGGAGAATGCGCGGCCAGTGGCCGCACGCCTGTTTTACGGTGTCCGTTACGTTCATTTTCATGGTTTTCTCCCTCAGTGCAGTACAGGCGATGTCAGGTGGCGGGCGCAGAGCTCATCCATCACGGCGAGTCCGAGGAAGGACAGCGACGGGGCGGCTTTCAGCGGCCCGGCCTCCATCAAATCTTCCAGTAATGCACAGGCAATCAGACGGCCTTTCTCTTCGCCGTGCTGGCGCAGGTAGAAGCCCTCCAGCTCGGCGGCGATGGCGCTTTCCAGCGCGTCGAGGGTGAGGTTCGGGTAGCGGCGCTGGCGTTCGCACAGGGTCAGCCATGCACAGGCCACGGCGCGACGATACAGCGCGGCGCGTAATACGGGCGGTAATGGCTTTTTCATACGTTGCCCTCACCGGTGAACCAGCGGTGGTTGCAGCGTTCGACCACGCCGTCGAGCTGGGCGGTCATGAGGTAAATCACGGAGGTGAGCTGTAACTGCTGAGCCGGGTCACGACGCAGGGAGGTGCAGTCCTGCACCTGCATCAGCTCGCCGACGAACTGGCCGACGTTACGCAGGTGCTCCAGGCATTCGAGGTCTTTCACGGTGATGGCGGGCTGTTTCATGCGCGCACCTCCGCCACCGGCAGACGACCGGCAAACGAGAGGACGTAATCGCGGACGAGGGAAAGGCGTGCGGCGTGTTCATCCCCGGCGACGGCGCGGAGCATACAGATACGGGGTTTACGGTCTGCGCGACGAACGGCGGCAAATACAAAGACAAACTGCGGGTGTGACGGGGTGAGGGTCGTAGCCATAGGGGCAACCTCCTTTGTTAGCTGAATACAGCCACCACCGGAGTTCCTACGCTCATGGGTGGTAGCCCGGACGGGGGTAGGAATACCGGCAACAAAGGAAACCGGCCAGCCCGGAGGCTGCCCCGCCCGGGCCACCATTATAAAGATGCTGCAATGGCTAAAAAACCAGTGCGCAAATAATGGGTGCACGAGAGCACAGACACAAAAAAAGACGCATGGCGCGTCTGGTGTCGCCTTTGTTTCGCTCGGGTTCCTACGCCCGGCTGCCGATTTTGCGACAGCAGCGAAACTATACCTGGAAACGGCAAAGGGAAGCAAGCCAGAAAAAGGGGCTTTTTGCGGAACGGGCATCATCATGCGTCATAGCCCCGGTTGCGTTCGGCGATACGGTCTGCCATCCATGTGGTGATTTCCGACTGCGCCCACGCCACGTTTTTTCCGCCGAGGGAGATTTGTTTCGGGAAAGCCTCCCGGCTGATGAGGTCGTAAATCGTGGAGCGTGACAGGCCACACAGATGCATCACTTCGGGCAGACGGATAAAACGCTCGTGAACGGCATCAGAGACTGGCATCAGCGGCGCGGCAGGAGCAGAAGACGGGGAAGAAAAAGCGGTGTGCATCGGGCTACCTCATAAAGTCCATACAGTGCCGGTCGTGTCCGTCCGGCTTCGGGTAGCTTTCTATTTTGTGAATATTTTCTCTGAGGGCAACAAGTCATTTTGTGGTGTCCCACCACACAACAGGCTAATTTTTAATCAAAAAAAGGTGCTGGCCTATATTGGCCATTATTGACCGTTATTGGCCATTGTTGGCAAAGCGATTAATTACTAAATAGAATTTTAAATTAATTATTTATTCCAAATAATTCTAAGTATCTCAAAAACGGTCAGCGGTTAATAAACAGCCAGGGTGAACAGTGGTGAACAGACGGTGAACAGTCCCCCCCCTCAACTGTTCACCCTTTATCTTACTGTATTACTTATATTTTTTCTTATGGTGAACAGTGGTGAATAGTTAACAGTAAAAAAACAAACGGTGAGTATGCTTTTCCTGAGACCTTTCTCTGGCAAGCCGGGTTTTGACGTCCTGTTTGTGCCAGAACTGCCACAACCGCAACGGGTCGTGTTGTTGTGTGTGCCCCGGCAGAATCACCTCAAGTTGAAACCACGAGGAAACCTGCCATGACCGACACCCCCTTTATCCCTGAATACCTGAAACCGGCGCTGGAGCGACTGGCCGCAGCCAGAACGGCCCATCTTGAACAGGCCCGCCGGATGGAGGACACCCTGACGGCCATCACCCGCGCGGAGGAGCAGAAAGCGGAGCTGGAGCAGGACAACGGCAGCGACACCCGCACATGGCGCGCCGCTTTCCGTGCCGGGGGCTTCATTTAAAGGTAACGTCGCGCTGATTTCTTCCGAGTTGC
>OGXV01000347.1_pt1 | contig 29110 bp, 20 predicted proteins | sample 1576391 | NCBI WGS metagenome assembly OGXV01 (sample SAMEA3541586, study PRJEB24748) | human gut metagenome | biome: human gut; feature: human-associated habitat; material: faeces | place: China | collected 2012 | reverse complement strand
TGCCAGAAAGCGTGCGTATTGCCTGAAAATCCAGCCAGCTACAGGGTCGTTCGCACGAAATCTTATTTATTCAACAAAGCCTCCTGTCGCAGGAAGATGCGCGGGAAAAGGCCGAGTGTTAGAGATGGGAATATAACTAGCAAAGCCCCATTCTTCGTTAAATACCCAGACTCTGGAGGAATTTATCGAAGTCTGTAAAAAGCTGGGATCTCTGATTTTAGCTGGTACTGAGTTGGAGAAAAGATCACATATATAGAAAGTTAATATATGAAATGCTCACGTAATTTAAACTCATTTTATAATAGACAAGTACCAGATAAATCTATCCTATACAAATATTATATCAATAGAGATCGTAAACAACCTCTATTGATTCATACTGAAAGATGTATGATTTTATATGTTGTGCATTTCTCGGAAGTTGACTATTCAAATATCAAAAAAGACATGTACTTAGGCATCATTATACAGAAAGCAAAAGTATATAGTTAAAAATTATACTTATAAAATAATAACTAGTCGCTACCAAAGAGGTCTCGCGTATAAACTTTGTCAGCGACATCTATAATCTCATCAGACATACGGTTAGAAACTATAACATCTGATTTTGCTTTAAAGAGCTCAAGATCGCGAATTACTGGGGAATTATAAAATGAATCAGCCTCAATAACTGGTTCGTAAACAATTACAGATACTCCTTTTGCTTTAATACGTTTCATTATTCCTTGAATTGATGATGCTCGAAAATTATCGGAACCATTTTTCATTATCAAACGATAAATACCAACAACTTTTGGGTCACGGGAAAGTATTGAGTCAGCTATAAAATCTTTCCGGGTTCTATTCGCATCAACAATTGCACCAATGATATTATTAGGAACAGAACGATAGTTTGCCAATAATTGCTTAGTATCTTTAGGCAAACAGTATCCGCCATAACCAAAAGAGGGATTATTGTAATGATTACCAATCCTAGGATCCAAACAAACCCCTTCAATAATCTGTTTACTATTCAGACCAAGGCTTTCAGCATAACTGTCTAACTCGTTAAAATAAGCAACACGCATTGCTAAATACGTATTTGCAAAAAGTTTGATCGCTTCTGCTTCAGTAGAGTCTGTAAATAAAGTCGGGATGACCTCTTTTATTGCTCCTTCTTTTATTAATGAGGCGAAATGCTCTGCACGATCGGAGCGTTCACCAATCACAATACGCGAAGGGTATAAGTTGTCATATAAAGCTTTTCCCTCACGTAGAAACTCAGGAGAAAAAATAACATTATTAACTCCGATTTTGTTTTTTATATTCTCAGTAAAACCAACCGGAACCGTAGATTTAATTATCACCAAAGCATTAGGGTTGATTTTTATTACATCAGAAATAACAGATTCGACAGAGGATGTATTAAAATAATTTGTTTCGGGATCATAATCAGTTGGAGTGGCAACAATAACATATTGAGCATCTTTATAAGCAACTCTTTTATCTGTTGTTGCCCTAAAATTCAATTCTTTATTAGAAAGATATTCCTGGATTTCTTTATCTATAATCGGTGATATTTTATTATTTAAATTATCAACTTTAGATTTAATGATATCTAATGCAATAACCTCATGGTTTTGTGCGAGAAGTATACCATTTGATAGTCCTACATAACCGGTACCAACAATTGCTATTTTCATATACGTCTCATATCCTAACATATAAAATTCTAATCGTTAACAAAATATTATTTTAACATGGTACTTAATAAAATAATCAACCTATTTAAAACGGAAATTATTTGAATAGATTATTATTCATTTGCAATACGGTCAACCAGTAAATTAAGCTTATTCGCGGATTCAGCCCACGAAAATCGAGCAACATTTTCAATTCCTTTGTTAATCAAACTTTCTCTTAAAGCATCATTTGAATATATTAGATTCATAGAATCAATAATTTCTTTCTTCGAGTCAGGATTAAAATATAATGCGCTTGATGCTAAAACCTCCCTCATCGAAGCTCGGTCAGATGATAAAACTGGACATCCACAGGATTGAGCTTCAAGCGGAGGTATACCGAAACCTTCATATAAGGAAGGAAAAATGAAAGCTTGAGCATTTTGGTATAACTGGATTAAAGCCTCATCATCAACCCGTCCCAAGAATGAAATCCGGGGATCATCAACGTTTATATCTACATCACTAAAAAACTTGGTTGTCCCGCCTATTATTTTCAATTTAACATCTAAATCACTCTCAGAAAATGCATTAACTAAACCATGAAGATTTTTATGAAAATTAACCGATGAAACAGCGAGAAAATAACTTTCAGCGACAGTTGAGTTCGAATAATTTTTCTTGAAACTACTATTTACAGCATTATATATAACATTGATTTTATTTTTATTACAATTATAATGGCTTGATATTTCTTCTTTTGAAAAATTACTAACGGTCAATATGGCTTGCGCGTTTTTTATTATTAGAGGAGTTATAACCCTATAAAAATATCTAAATTTCTTAGGGAAACCATTCGGATAACGCACATACGTAATATCATGACTCGTGGCAATATGGTTTCTATAAAATGCAGGGCCTGTATTGCATAAGCTAATAATTAATGGTTTACCATTTTTTTTTAAAAACTGAGGTAATGTTATTTGCTCCCAATAATGCCCCCCTCCACCTTTGACCTCAATAATCTTCATTGAGTGCGTTGAGTATTCTGGATTAATAAGTGAAAGATCGGGGACAAGAAAAACCACATCTTTTCTTATCTGGGATAGACGACTGGACAACTCAAAAGCAAATCGTTGTACTCCCGTTATTTTTTGAGTAAGAAACCGACCATTTATATATATCACTTACTTATTCCTTTACATTAATATTAACTATATCAGCAATAAATATTGAGAAGATGTTAATCTATGAAGATTACAAACTTGAATAAAAATAATAAAAGCCTGAAAAGCCAGGCTTTTTAGTCAATTAAAGCTTAAAAATCAGTCCAGCCACTCAGTATGGAATACACCTTCTTTGTCTGTGCGCTTATATGTATGAGCACCGAAATAATCACGCTGAGCCTGAATCAGGTTGGCCGGCAGAACCGCAGAACGATAACTATCGTAGTATGCAATCGCAGCAGAGAAGGTTGGTACCGGTATACCATTCTGCACAGCATAAGCAACTACATCACGCAAAGCCTGCTGATATTCATCAGCAATCTGTTTGAAGTACGGTGCCAGCAGCAGGTTAGCGATACCAGCATTCTGCTCGTAAGCATCAGTGATCTTCTGCAGAAACTGAGCACGAATGATGCAACCGGCACGGAAGATTTTGGCAATTTCACCGTAGTTCAGATCCCAGTTGTATTCATCAGATGCAGCACGCAACTGAGAGAAGCCTTGTGCATAGGAAACAATTTTGCCAAGGTAAAGAGCCCGACGAACTTTCTCGATAAACTCCGCCTTGTCACCAGCCGTTTGAGCTTTTGGTCCAGTCAGGACTTTAGAAGCAGCAACACGCTGGTCCTTCAGTGAAGAAATGTAACGCGCAAAGACAGATTCAGTAATCAAGGATAGCGGTTCACCCAAGTCGAGTGAACTCTGGCTGGTCCATTTACCTGTACCTTTGTTGGCAGCCTCATCAAGAATCACATCAACAAGGTATTTTCCTTCCTCGTCTTTTTTAGTGAAGATGTCTTTGGTGATATCAATCAGGTAGCTGCTGAGCTCGCCTTCGTTCCACTCGGTAAAGGTTGTTGCCAGTTCTTCATTAGAAAGAGCCAGACCACCTTTCAGTAAAGAGTATGCTTCCGCGATAAGCTGCATATCGCCATACTCGATGCCGTTATGCACCATCTTGACATAGTGGCCAGCACCGTCAGCACCAATATAGGCGACACAAGGTTCACCGTCTTCTGCACGAGCAGCGATCTGCTCGAGAATTGGCGCTACCAGCTCATAAGCTTCTTTCTGCCCACCAGGCATGATAGATGGGCCTTTCAGCGCGCCCTCTTCTCCACCAGAAACACCGGTGCCAATGAAGTTAAAACCTTCAGCAGACAATTCGCGGTTGCGACGAATTGTGTCCTGGAAGTAGGTGTTACCACCATCAATGATGATATCGCCTTTATCCAGATACGGCTTAAGAGAATCGATCGCGCTATCAGTACCAGCGCCCGCTTTCACCATTAACAGGATACGGCGTGGAGTTTCGAGGGATTCAACAAACTCTTTGACGGTATAATGTGGGACCAGTTTCTTGCCCGGATTCTCGGCTATCACTTCTTCGGTCTTTTCACGGGAGCGGTTGAAAACAGAGACGGTATAACCACGGCTTTCGATGTTGAGCGCAAGGTTGCGTCCCATCACTGCCATACCGACAACCCCGATCTGTTGCTTGGACATTACATACTCCTGTCTGGTGTGGTTCACTGCAACACATTTTGCAGCGCAATTAATCATCATAACGGTATGTGAGAAATTTATATAGCTTACTCTAAATGGCTAATAAAATAAATGACATATTATATGATATGGCACGATGTAGGATAACCATCACAAATGTTAATGTAACACCCTATAGCTTGGCATCCCTGATAACACCCAATTCCCATTGGAAGAGTTAACTCGTTTACCCTGCCAGTCGATGACATAACCCGCCCTTGCATCTGCTAATAATTGATGTATCTGGTTGTCGTGACTCCAACCCACCTGAATTATTTTATCGCCATTATGAAATTCAGACACGATAACACCTTGATTATATACAATGTCTTTAGTCCATTTATATCCATTTAAAAGGGAGTTCATATTAGATATGGCAACATAAGACATTTTGGGTGTGTAGTCATTTTCAAGGAGTCCGAAATTATGCTCTTTATTATTTTTATCGTTACCATCATCTCTGAAATCATACCAAAAGACTACAGGAAAAAAATTATCTCGACGCACAAGTAAATATGTTCGTAACGCAAATGCTGCTTGCAGTGAATCTGTGAAGACTTTATTATCAGACGAGGATGGCCAACCAATTTCCGTTATATATATTGGTTTATTCTTTTTTTCAGCGACAGGTTTAAGCATTTTCGTGACAGACTCAATATTAATATACCCACCAAGCCCTCTGAATGGCGAGTTAAAGGCTGAGTAACCTTTTTCTGGACTATGTGTTAAATAAGGATGGATACTAAAGGCATCAGCAATGTTATTATCATAATATTTTGTTACAGCCTTAATACAGTCTCCACCTGGCCCCCCTCCGGCCCCCCCACCACCACAACCTATAACCACTGAATTTTGTTGTAATGATTTTATCTTGGAATAGACTTGAGCTAATAGTTTAGCATAAGTTTCCCAACCCTTACTGCCAAACTGCTTTGGTTTAGGTTCATTCCATACCTCCCAATGGGTAACATAATCCCCATACTTTTTCACAAGCTGCTCTGCATAATTCGCGAAAGGTTCTATTGAGGAACTAATATTGGTCGTTCCACCATAGTTACTGTTTCCATAATCAAGAACTATAGTCGTTTTAAGCCCACTGGTCTTAAGAGTATTTATATAGTTATCATATTGTTCTGGAAAATTAAAGATTCCTTTATTTTTTTCTACATTTTGCCATGACAATTCATCTCTGACCCAACCAACTCCAGCAGCATTAAGCAGCTTAACAGTCCTTGAAACATCATTTGAAATATTTAGATTCCCAAAATGGGTAACCATACCCATTTGGAAGTTAGGTGCAATATTATCATTGATGATTGCAATATTAGTTTTTTTATTTCCTTCTGGAAAGAATATTTCGTAGTATCCTAGCTCTGTGAACTTAAAACAACCAGCCTCGCTTATTTTTATTGTTGCAAAAGGTGTAGAATTAACATTCCCCTCGTGGTTATAAGAATGTATAACAACTGTGTCTGTACTTCTACTAACTCTTATGAAGGATGAAAGATCAACACATTTCCCTATATGACCTAGCCTTTCACTTTCTAATTTAGTATTACTGCCTACGCTAACATCTGCTAAGGCAAAATTAGATATCAATAGAGATGATAATATGAGAGTAATTTCATATAAAAATTTCATACATTACCTATGCTCGAAGACATCATTTCAGTGAAAAAAAAGAATTAAGATTACGTCTTATTAGCGTTTTACTGATTTAAAAACAGGAAAATCATAATATCTATTAGTCAATACATAATAATAAGTTAATATCACAAATCCATCAATAGTAAATTGAGTAACAGTAGATGTAATTAATGCGATTATCAACACATCAAAACTCTGAAGCTTGAAAACAACTATTGTTAAAATTAGGCCAAGAAAGCCTATGACGCCTAAGCTTATAACTACTCCATTAAGTCCGGTGGTTGGTTCAAAACCTTTGGCATTCAAAAAACCATCAATTAGGCTTTTAGTTGTTTCTGGGTAAAAACATTGTAAGCTATCTCCGCATCCAAAAAGTAGATTTGATGGATACATATTAATAACTAGGTAAGATGAAGATAGCCTGTGCGCAATAGATTCACTAGCATGATAAAAAACTGGAGAACCCACATTAAGATACAATGCAATAAAAATAGATAATGAGCACACAAATACCAATGTTAATATTGCGGGGACTTTGTTAATGATTTTTTTTATTGGGTATAAAACAAATACAAAAATTAAAGAGAAGGAAATCTTAGATAAGCTAAATAAATATGACAGAAAATATATAAATAGTTCCCAAGGTTTCATATTTTTATCACGCAATCTGATTAAGAACATTATTGCTAACAATGAAGCAAAAAATCCAGCTTCGCGCGATAAACCAGACATTCTTGGTAGCAAAATCACAGCAAACTGATTCGTGTACGATGGCGTAGCCAATGCTCCCCAAATAGACTTTGATATCTCACTCGGTCCCATAGAATATGAAATAGATGGGTCTAAATAAAATAAGCCGAATTGGGCTATACACCAAAAACATGAAAGAAGAAAAGCCCATTTAATTTTATTTAGAATACCATCCCCTATTATAACAAGATACGTTATACCAAGTGCTAGCATTATGATTTTACATGCGAGTAAAATGTCACCACACAAAAGAGATATAAATACCCACATACAAAAAACGAGCAAAGAGCGAGCGTTAATTTTTGTTAATTTTGTTAAAAAATCAAAATCTAGAAATATCAGAAAAAACCATAAATAGAGAGTAACCCCACCAATATACGGGTTAAAAGGAACTGCAATGAAAAAGAAGGAAATCATCCCTCTTAGTATTAATAAATACCTTCCCTTAGGATTCATAGTCAGACCACTTATTCTTACGCAACATTAACATTATTTCGGCTTTAGCAATCAATATGCTGATTTATTGACGAATCCTTTGAATATTGTGAGAAAAATAATTTTGAGATCAAGCCACACACTCCATCCGCGGATATATAACAAGTCATATTCGATTCTTTTTTCCATTTTATCTAGAGTGTCAGTTTCACCACGCCAACCATTAATTTGTGCTAGACCTGTAATACCCGGTTTGACCTTATGTCGGAGCATATATCCTTGGATCAAAGTCCTATATTGTTCATTATGTGCAACTGCATGCGGTCTTGGGCCAACAACTGACATCTGCCCCAAAAACACATTAAAGAATTGGGGTAATTCATCAAGAGATGTTTTCCTTAAAAAACCACCAACCCTGGTTATTCTGATATCATTTTTTGTTGCTTGTATAACCTTCGAATCATTCTCCATAACAGTCATGGATCTGAATTTCCAGACTTTGATAGGTTTACCATCCATACCATAGCGAATCTGCCTGAATATAACAGGTCCAGGAGAAGTAAATTTGACAGCACATGCAATAATAAATAGTATCGGAGAAATCAAGACCAAAATGATGAATGAAACAATAATATCTTCTAACCGTTTGAACACCATATTAATACCATTCAATGGAGTATCAAATAAAGGTACAACAGGCACACCATTGATTTCTTCTGTACGAGCTTGAAGTATATTAAATGTGAAAAGGTCTGGAATCAAAAGTACCGAACATGTTGTATCCGTCAATTGTCCTACAATATGCTTTATCTTAGCTTCATCTTTCATACTTAAAGCGATATAAATACGATCAATATTGCCTTCTCTTGCATCTTCAACTAATTTAGCGAAAGACCCTGCGTATGGTATTCCATCTTCTTCCGGCTGAATGTCATCATAAATACCTTTAACAACAAAACCAAGCCATGGTTCATCTAAAAAACCTTTGATCAGACTCATACCTGCTTGGCTAGTTCCCACAACTGCAACACGGCGAGTATTATAACCAAACTTTCTTAGCATACCGGCGCCAAGCCGAATTGCGGAGCGACATAATATTACTCCAACAGTGACAATGAAATACCATTGAATAGAGATATTCATACCTAAATTGAACTCAGGTAATAATGACACCCCCCCTAAAGATATTAGAATACTTATCGTCCAATTTTTTAAGATTAAAGTTAACTCAGCAGATATTTTTACCCCTCTCCAAGAGCGATAAAAATCAGTAATTCCTCCAAGCATTTGAAATACTACAAGAACCAATAAGGAGATTAAAACATGCTTGTACGTAAAAATTAATTTATTTATGAATACAACAATATATAAACCAAAAAAGATAATCGCAATATCTGAAAACCGCTGCACCATAGAAATAATTGATGCATTTGCATTTGCACGAGCTCGGTGAGAGAACGTTGTCATAAGTTATTCACTCTTAATTAATGCATATCGCAATCATAATCTGTAAGATTTCTTGCACACTTAAATCTGAAATTAAAAATCATCAATATATTATTCTTTTATTTTCACGAAAAACTGACCATTTATCTTCTATATAGTTTTTAATTTCATGTTGAAATCTTTCCGTTGAAAATCTCAATGAGTTATCACGACAAGCTCCTGATTCGAAAGAATCACTCAGCTTATCAAATTTTTTTACTGCATCAACCACTGACTGAATGTCTTGTTTTTCAAAAAAAACTCCTGTGGGATTTTTTTCTCCTATTGGCCTAACAGTTTCTAATGAACCACCTTTGCCAAATGCAATAACAGGAGTACCACACGCTTGTGCTTCAACCGGCGTAATACCGAAATCCTCTTCAGCAGCAAATACAAATGCTTTTGCATTTTGCATACATTCAAGCATAATAGAATTAGGCTGATAACCTAAGATATCAATATTCTTTCCTGCTTTTGATTTTATTTTTCCCATCTCAGAACCATCACCAATAACAACAAGTTTCTTTTCCGGCATAGAGGAAAATGCTTCAACAATCAAATCAATACGCTTGTATGGAACTAATCGCGAAGCAGTGAAGTAAAAATCATCTTTATTTTCTTTTAGGGTAAATCGCTCAACATCAACAGGTGGATAAATTACATCAGAATGTCGTCCATAAACCTTTTTGATCCTACGCGCGATAAACTGTGAATTTGCTATAAAATGATCAACCCCGTTTGCAGTTCTGTAATCCCAGAGTCGGATTTTGTGCAATAACCACTTTACTAAATGAGCTTTCAAACCCTTGTTTAAACCAGCCTCTCTAAGATATTGATGCTGCAAATCCCATGCATAACGGATGGGGGAATGGACATAACTAATATGAAGTTGGTCTGGCCCGGTCAAAACACCTTTTGCAACAGCATGGCTACTTGATAGAATCACATCATGAGAAGAAACATCAAGTTGTTCAATTGCCAATGGCATTAATGGTAAATATTTCTGATATCTTTTATCCGCCAATGGTAACCTTTGGATAAAGGATGTAGTAGCTCGCTTACCAAGGAAATGACTTCGTGACTCATCAGATAAAAAGTCAACAACTGAATAAAGCTCAGACTCTGGGTAAAGTTCGATGAACTCTTTTATAACTCTTTCTGCACCAGCATATGTGACTAGCCAATCCGCAACGATACCAACATCAAACTTTTGAGACATAAGTTAACCTTTACACCAATTAATCCATTAAAAAATAAAAACACTAAATGTCTTAATATAAATGCAAGGTACGCAGCTGTACCTTACATTTATTACACTTCATTAAGCACGTAGTATTTCTAAAATCTCTGTAGTTCTAGATTCCATCAATTCAATGTCACCTCTTGATTCGACATTTAGCCGAACAACAGGCTCCGTATTAGATGATCTTAAATTAAATCGCCACGTCTCAAATTCAATACTGATACCATCCGTATTATCAATCAGTAGCGCATCCTCTTTATATTTTTCAAGTACTCGTACAATTGCTTTTTGAGGATCTGCAATGGTACTATTAATCTCTCCAGATGCGGGGTATGCAATCATACGGTCATGTACTAATTGGCTTAAAGCTTGCTTTTTAATACATAACAATTCAGCAACTAATAGCCAAGGAATCATACCACTGTCACAATAATAAAAATCTCTAAAATAGTGATGGGCACTCATTTCACCACCATAGATAGCATCTTCTGCACGCATTCTTTCTTTAATAAATGCATGACCTGTTTTAGACATTATCGGGGTTCCGGCAGAACGGCTCACCAGATCAATCGTATTCCACGTCAAGCGAGGATCATGTATTATTTTAGAACCAGGATTTTTTTCTAAGAATGCCTCAGCGAGTAATCCTACAATATAATATCCTTCAATGAAATTCCCTTTTTCATCAAATAAAAAACAGCGGTCAAAATCACCATCAAAGGCAATCCCCATATCCGCATTATTTGAGATAACAGCATCAGTAGTATCCTGTCGGCATTCTGGTAATAAAGGGTTTGGTATCCCATTAGGAAAATTACCATCAGGTTCATTATTAATTTTAATAAAATCAATAGCGATGCCTTTCCTTTTGCATAGAGCTTCAATAGAGTCAATTACATGACCTGCGGCACCATTCCCTGCATTAAATACTAATTTTAAAGGCCGGTTGAAGTTTTCAAAGTCGATATAACTTAGCAGCTTTTGAATATATGCATCCAGAATAGATAATGTCTCGTATTTTCCACGATTATGTTGTTCGGTAATTGAGAAATTATTTTTTTCTGCGATTTTTTTAATATGATATAGTCCGGTATCACCACTTATAGGTTTTGAATTCTCACGGACTAATTTCATACCGTTATAGTCCATTGGATTGTGGCTGGCAGTAACTTCAATTCCACCATCAACTTCTAAATAAGACGTTGCAAAATAAATTTCCTCAGTTCCAGCTAGTCCAATATCAATAACATCGGTACCAGCGTCTTGGAGACCCTTTGCCAATGCCATCTTCAGTGATTCACTAGTTAGACGAACATCCCCCCCAAGAACCATCTTGCGAGGTTTAAGATATTCACCATAAGCCCGGCCAATGCGATATGCAATATCTTCGTTTAACTCTTCACCTAGTTTCCCACGAATATCATAAGCTTTAAAACATGTTAAGATATCGGACATATCTACTCCCCTAAATTTTGCAGTGACCATAGTGGTCTTTTAAACGAATAATATCATCTTCACCCAGGTAGGCACCTGACTCAATTTCTAATAACTCAAGGGGTATTTTCCCAGGGTTTTCTAGCATATGAATAGAGCCAGCTGGAATAAATGTCGACTGGTTTTCAGTAAGTAAAAACTTTTGTTCATTTAATGTTACTTCCGCCGTTCCAGCCAAAACCACCCAATGTTCCGCACGATGTAAATGCTGTTGTAGAGAGAATTTACCACCTGGTTTTACAATAATTTTATTTATATGATAATTTGGCGTATTAACAATTTTATCATGACGTCCCCAAGGTCGATAAGATTCTCTATGTACACGGTATTCACGTCGTTCATTAGTTTTTAGATATTCAACTACTTTTTTCACATCCTGAACTTGTGACTTATCAATAATTAAAACAGCATCTTTTGTATTAACTATTACTAGATTACTAACACCAATTGCAGCAACAAATGTTTCATCACTATTGATATAACAGTTTTTAGTATTGTGAGTAAAGATATCACCTGTTACCGCATTTCCATTCTGATCTTGAGGGTTAACTTCCCATAAAGCAGACCAAGATCCTACATCATTCCAACCAGCAGACAATGGAATAACGACTGCATCATTAGTTTTTTCCATAACAGCGTAGTCTATTGAATCATCAGGACATGCAAAAAACACATCACGCGAAACTCTGATAAAATCTTCAAAAGAATCCTTTTTAACAGTTTCAATAGCTAGCTTACACGCATCGAGGATGTCAGGTCTAAACCGCGATAATTCCTCTAAATAACGCTTTGCTCGGAATAAAAACATTCCACTATTCCAGTAATATTCTCCACTTTTTAGATATTGCTCTGCTGTTTCATAGTTTGGTTTTTCTACAAAACGATGAACCTCAAAGGCATTATTAGTACTTGAATCATATCCCCTACCACGTTGAATATACCCATAGCCAGTTTCTGGTCCTGTAGGAACAATACCAAATGTAACCAACTTACCGTTTTCTGCATAAGGAACTGCATTATTTATAGCATAATGAAAAGCATCTACATTTTCAATTACATGGTCTGCGGCTAGTACTAAAAGTAATGGGTCTTCATCATCCTGAGTAGCATGTAAAGCAGCAAGTGCAATAGCTGGCGCTGTATTCCGACCAATAGGCTCAAGGATTATTTGATTAGAAAGTTGGTCTATTTGACGCAATTGCTCTGCCGCTAAAAAACGATGCTGTTCATTACAAATGAGCATTGGCGACGTAATATTTAGGCCTTTTAATCGTAAAACCGTCTCTTGCAGCATCGATTTTTCACCACTGAGACGAAGAAACTGCTTAGGATAAAGCTCTCTGGACATTGGCCACAGGCGGCTACCTGTGCCGCCAGCCATGATAACTGGAAGAATCATAATTTTACTCTAATAGAATGAAGATGATATTAAAACTATACATTGAGTGAACTCATCTTACTCGGCAGTAAACTGTTGACATTTACTTATCAGATCATTGGCAAATGGTATATGCAGATCCTTATTAACTAACAAAGTGTTTAGGCCTATTTTGTTACCTTCAAATGAGAAGTTAGTTGATGCCCCACCTTTTGAGTCAACATCAATTCGATTAAAAAAGTCAAACAATCCGTCAAAACGACAATTATCAACCTTTGTTTTAAATCCGCCATTCACAAATATTACTGGTGTGCCCATAGCAAGACATGGTAGAGCAGTATGAATCCTAGATGTAACAACAAACTTTGCAGAAGATAAACGCTTTAAGTACTCATCAGCCATTTTAAAGCCTTCACCCGCATTAATATATGGCACCATCTGTTCTATATAAATTGCATTCTCAAGCACATCATCTTCAAAATATTTTTGGAGAATGTTACGGCGGATTGCCAACTCCTTAATACGACCATTTAAAACTCTCTTGCCCAATCGGAGTGGCTGCTTAATAAGTTTTTTTAGTGATAATGAGTCATGCATAATATCCACAAAGATAACTTCATCTCCAACCTGAGTCCTCTTATATGAGTGCCCTAAGGTTAATGTCATACATCCTGAATAATAAGCATCGATTCCTTTCGCTTTAAGTAAATCGCGGGTGTGGTTATCTCTACACCCAATTGGTTCATGAGATTTAAAATGTGCTATAACTTGGGGTGTAAAAAATTTATTTATAATAGAAGAGTTCAAATGAACCGAAACATACAAGGGGTCTATTTTGTCTGAAGGGGGGAAATTAGCAGGGTTAGCCATATACCATGCATTCATAATCATTTTCACATCATCTTTGCTATACAGGTGCATCCCTTCTCTCGTGATATATTGGTCTACTCTAGGAAGAAACTGTTTCGCCGCTGTACTTTGGACATAATCACCAAGATTTAAAAGATTCTGAGACTCGAACTCACCACCTTCATAGACAATCACACCATACTTACTCATTTCTTCACCTTAAATTTAACTAGCTTGCTTAAAAAAAAGTTAACTTTTACTTTGCAATAATTTCGTTCAGTTTGCGTAAATGCTACTATATAAAATAAAAGAGCAATGGTAAAAGTTGACAGCACTAATAAAAGAGATAGCCCCATAAAGCTTTGTTCGAGCAATTCGTTTATATATCCGACAATAATAAATGAACCAACGCCAACCAAAAGCAATCGAGAGATGACCACTTTCGTATATTCCTTTAAATCAAAGTCGATCAAATAACTCACGAAAAATAATCGATATACCAATAAAAAGGAAACACATGTTACCCTAGCCATGACTACGATATACAGTGGCACTTCATTGGTGACCATGAAATAAGCGAATAATAAATTTGCAGCCATTATTAAGCTAATGATAATTTGATATCGTTTAAGCTTTCCTACGGCATAGATTACAGTCACAAAGGGTCCAGAAATACAATCTATCAATATATATATTGCTACTACTCGTACCAAAGAAACTAAGTATTCAGGTACATGGCCTAGCCATATTGATAAAATAAATCCAGCATCTACATATAAAGGAACAACCGCTAATAAAACTAAAAAATAAGAAAGTTTGCTGGATTGTGATATCAGCTTTTTAAGGTACTCAAAGTTTCCCGAGGCATATGATTTTATTATTTGAGGATTAAATGCAGTTTGGAAATTACCGGTCACTCTAGTTATAGCCGCTAATACCTGGTCTGATAAGCCAAGAGAAGCATTTGCTATAACACCAAAGAAAATATTTACCAGTATTGCAATTCCCTGTGATAACGCAACAACACTTAGTGAACCTAACAATGTCCAACTCGAAAATGAAAACATGCTCACCATGATGGTTTTGTCTATTTTCAAGTTCAACTTACATATTTCAAAGTGCTTTATACTAAAAATAAAATAGCATAAAAATATAAAAACATATCCTAAAAGAACCAATACAGAATATGCCTTTAGTTTGTCACCAAAATTTAGATGAATTAATACAAAAACTATAAACCATCTTTGAAATGCATCTGCAATTCCAATCTTTGCGTATACTTCCATTTTTTCACTAGCGATAATTGCTGCGATATATGGAGTTTGTAATATTTGTACGATTAAAGCAAAAAGAGAAAATTGAAAAACCAAGTTTATATCATTTAATCGCTCAATCGGTATACTTAACTTATGACTAACAAACCAAATACCAATAGTTTCACCTAAGACCAAGACTATTATTGCAATCATAATATGTACAATAATACTGGTATTAAATGCTTTATTTGTCCAAGAAAAATCCTCCTTGCCTAAACCAATAGATAAAAACCTCTGAGTAGCCAAAGTAGTTACATTTTGTATAAATCCAAAAAGAATTATAATCCCTGCAATAATGCTATATACACCAAGATCTGTAACTCCTAACCCCTCAAGGAGCATCCTTGATGTGTATAACGAGACAATCATTATCATGATCATTCTCGAATATAGCATTATAGTATTTTTTGCGATCCTATTATTATTGTGGCTGGACAATTTTATTACCTTTAAGCAATTAAATAGGCATACCGAGTGCTAGTTTTCTAGACATACAGCTATATTTTTTTCCTGTGGAGAAAAATGTGCTTATTATATTCAAGCCTGATTGCCAATATTATCCTCTTTATAACATTTAACAATCGTACTCTTTCTTTATAAGATTGATAACATTAAGGAAGTCATTTTTGAATATGTCTTCATTCCGGTTTAATAAATCTATTAATTCTTTATTGTATTTCACTGTTTCACTTTCGTTATTGATATTTTTTGCTACACATTTTGCAATTGAATCAATATTCAACGGATTAAATAAATACTCCTTGGGTAAATAGTCATTAAAACCAACAATATCCGATGCAACGATCTTTTTGTTTAATTGTGCAGCTTCAAGTAATACTAGTGGTACACCTTCAAACCGTGAAGGTAGTACAATTAAATCACAACAGGACATTATATTAGGTAAGTCATTGCGGTTACCTAATATATAAATGCTATTGGTTAAGCTTCTTTTAGTAACTTCATGCTCTATAATCCCCCTGTCTGGTCCATCACCAATAATGTAGCACACAATGTCTTTGCCAGTTTTACATCTTATTTCCTCGAATGCATTAATAAAATCAAGTTGTCCCTTCTGCTTATTGAGCAATCGTCCTGGAATTACAATTTTATAAGATCCATCATTAATTCGTGCTAGCGTATTAGAACTTTTTGAAATTGTTCTTTGTTGAACGAAATTTTCTACCACATATATTTTTTTACTCGATATTTTTGAAAGTGCTGTAGATACTGCGGGACTTATAGTTATAAATATATTTGGCAGTGAATACAACAATCGACATAATAAATCCTTCATCCTATTTATTATTCCACTCCCAGTCATTTCTTTATGAGAGTGAACCATAGGTATATATGATATAACTTTAAGTCCTACTATTTTGGCTGCCAAAACTCCAACATTTCCTGACTCAATTCTTCCCTGAGATACACAAAATATATCTTTCGAACCCTTTAATATTTTGACGACCTTGTATATATATTTCCACCTGAACCAAACTAATAATGAAGAATACTTTTCATTAAAATCATCTAATAATACTACTTTACTAAATGCTCCATTCCGCTTAGAAAATTCTATTCCTTGTGAATTATTTTTATTTATGATTAGTTCACAGTCCTCATTATTTGAAATAGCACAAGCGGCAGTTAAAAACATGCGCTCTTGTCCACTAAAAATACGAGATTCACAATAAAAAATCATGATAGCCCTTTAAGGAGATTATTAAAATAAATTTAAATATAGTGTTAAGATATTGTCGTGTTTTATCTTCTTATATAAAAAAAGAAATCAATATAAACTGCTGGGAAATCCCAGCAGTTTTTTACTGCTATTTATCATCGTACGTATAACCATAATGGTTATATCCGTATCCATAATAACTACTAGCTTTTTTTATTACGCCATTAAGTATACAACCTTTCACCGAAATTCCATTTTGTTCAAAACGTCTAATGCACACATCTATTTCTTTTGGCGTATTCTCTTCAAATCTAGCAACAACAAGTGTAGTTCCGGCATAATGCCCCATAATAGCTGCATCTGTAACAGCCAAAATAGGTGGCGTATCTAGCATGACCATATCATAATTCTTCGTTGCCCAATGTATAAGATCCTGGAATCTTTTATGCATCAGTAACTCAGCTGGATTAGGCGGAATAGCCCCTCTCGAAATAAAATCAAAGCCTATCGATGGTAATTTCTGGACAGCATGTGATAGTTCTACCTTTCCTGAAAGAACATCAGATAGGCCATTATTGATACTTGTATCAAATATTTTATGCGCATAACCTTTACGCATATCAGCATCAATGTATAAAACTCTTTTACCTGCCTGAGCTATTATTGCAGATAAGTTACTGCTAATAAATGTCTTGCCTGCATTCGGGCTTGCCCCTGAAATCATAAGAACATTATTACTTGCTTCCATCATCGCAAAATGCAAGCTCGTTCTTAAGCTTCTGATAGCTTCAATTGCAAGATCTGCAGGATTTTCGATAGCAAGAAATTTTGTGAATTCTGATTTATTTCCTTTAGCTAAAAAAGAAACTGGATTTTTCCTCTTAAGATTCACGCGCTCTTTCTGAATCCATTCAGAGACAGGTACACTTGCATAAACATTTATACCTAATTCCTCTAGCTGTTCAGGATTTTCAATACCCTTTCTCACCAGAACCTTAAGCATAACAAGTGATACTGATAAAATCAGCCCTAAGATAAATCCTATCAGCACTGTGATGATCTTTTTGGGTTTTACTGGTTCCGCCTCAGTTACTGCCTTATCGATAATCCTAACATTGCCGATCGCACTTGATTTAGCAATACTAAGCTCCTGCTGACGATTTAAAAGTTGCATATACACAGCTTTTCCTGAATCTACGTCTCTGCTTAAACGGAGAACCTCCTGCTGTGTTGCTGGCATATCTGCAACTCTTTTATTTAGGCGCCCTCTTTCCTTTTCAAGCGTTACTCGTTTTTCAAGTAGCGATTTATAAGTTGGGTGCTCTTTCGTATATAACTGAGATACTTCGGCCTCACGGAATGTTAATTCATTTAATTGGTTATCAACATTCACTATCTGATCTAAAACCGATTTCGCTTCTAAAGATAAGTCAACCGAGTCTTTTTGCTGTCGATATTGGTTTAATTTGTCCTCAGAAGAGTCTAAGTCAGCTCTTATCTTTGGTAATTGTTGATCTAAAAACTCTAGACTTTTTGCATCCTGTGCAGCCTGACGTGATATATTTTGTTCAAGATAATTTTCACTAATATTATCCAATATATATTTAATATGTTCGGGTTTATCTCCTAATAGCGTCAGAGTTAAAATACCTGTATCTTTACCTTGATCTACTACAGAAAATGTTTTTTGTAGGTCAGCAATCGCTTTTAATCTCGGCTGCTTTGTTATAGTAAACTCAGTACCTGATTTTGCCTGTATTTTTTTTACTAATAAAACAAAATCTTTGGTTTTAATTTCTGAGCCAACCGTTCCTTTGATTTTTTGATTATTGCCCTCAACTAAAAAATTAGCGTCGTCAATTATTTCTAATTTAAGTTCGTTTTCTGCATCCTTACTATCAACCAAGATGCTGTAATGCCCTATCTGGATTTCCCCAGGTTTTTCTCCAGTTAAACGAGCCCATCCACGCCCAAAAATAGGAAAGTATTCCTGCTCAATAACAGTGTCTAAATTTAGGTCATCAACGGTTTTTCCAAGGATCATCCGCGATTGCAGAAGGGCTAGTTCTGGTGCCGATTGCGGTTGTGAATCAGGTAAAATCTGAGTCAGACTATTTATTAATGAGTTGCCTTGTTTTTGCTCTATTTGCACCAATGCATCAGCTTGGTAAATTGGAGTTGCAAACGAGACATATAATAGTGATATGAACGTAAACAACGCTATCATACTCATTATTATTTTTCGATGATCTATCAACTCACCGAATAATCGCCCTAAGTCGATACTATCTGACTCAGAAGAGACATTTTTATTTTGATTTGCAGATGGCATTAGAATCTTCCCAATATGTCAATCTTTAAGCTTTGGAACCCAAGTTTTGCAGGCACAATCAATCAGTTGATAAACCGATCTAAAGGCATCAATACTTTTCCGGTAGGGATCAGGTATTTCTTTGCCACCTAGCCAATGACCTAGCAACATAGTCTTTCCCCTAACTTCGGGAGCAATACGACTGATACCTTCTAAATGCTCTTTATCCATTACTAGTATGAGATCATAAGATCTTGATAGCGAAGAAGTAAACTGCTTACCCCTATGATTTGATAGAGAGATTCCATTTTCTTCAGCAACCAAAATTGCAGAATCATCTGCAGGATGGTCCACTAAAGCACCTATACCTGCTGAATCTATTTTTTTATTCGGAAACTCTTTACGTAGAATTCGTTCACCAATTGGTGAACGGCAGATATTTCCGGTACAGACTACTAAAATCGAATCGAACATAGTTATGGCCAAGTTTTTATATAACGGGCTGTTTCAGTCATATCATGTACACCAGAAATAGTTGGTACAAGTTGTGATATGACTCGGTTCCAACGAACAAGAGGAGCTGTAGTGACATAGACTATGTCATAAGGTTGTAACTGAAACTCCGTCCCCAGAACCATTGCGGATGCATCTTGTGCATTTAGCTGATAAATATTGGCAATTTTACCTTGTGTATCCCCCTTCAGTTGGCGAATAACAAAAATTCCTGTCGCATCACTCATCGCTTGAGAAATTCCTTCAGCATTGCCTAATGCCTCTGTTAAAGTCATGCCACTACGATCCATTTTCAGAGTGCTTTGCTTACCTACCTCACCCATTACAAAGACTTTTAGATCATCATTACGCGGCACAAACAATATATCGCCCGGATATAAAAGATGATTTTGAGTAAGATCCCCTTTTTGCATTAAAGCAAATAATGAAATCTTGGTATCCTTACCATTATGCGTAAGAACAACATTGCGCCAATCGGCGTCAGTTGCTAAGCCACCAGCAGCGTTCACGGCATCCATAACGGTCAGAGGAATATTGGTAATCGGTTGCTGTCCCGATTTAGCTACTTCTCCTGTTACGTATACTTTCTGAGATCGAAACGCGGCTATACTTACATCAACTTGTGGGCTTTCAATATAAGTAGTTAATCGACTCGCTATTTCCTGTCGTACCTGACTCAGAGTTTTGCCGGAAACCTGAATTTTCCCTATGTAAGGGTAGAAAATTGTTCCATCAGCATTTACCCAGTTACCTGTATCACTGGCACTGCGGTACTGACCTGCAGGTGTTGTCAGCTCAGGATGGTCCCACACTGTTACCATCAACACATCACCCACCCCAATTCGATACTCATAACTTTTGAGCAAGTTGTCCAGTAGGGGGTTAGATCGTGCAGTCACCGCTTCCGGCCTTAACTGATCAACCAATCCTGGTGTCATCGGGTAGACATTAACGAGCTTATCCAGATCATAATCACTATCAGGTAGTTCTACGACATTCTTACGCAGACTATTTAACCCCTGTCCTGGAATAATAGTACAGCCCGATAAAAAGCCTATTGCCAATGCTAACGCCGAAAATCTAACAATTTTTTTCTTCATAATGTCACATCATCAGTAAATCAAAATTTGCCAATATCTGAGCAGCTGCTGTATTTATCCACTCGTCCTTGTGTGGTGAAGTACTGAGATTTATACCATTAGATTCCTGCGACTCTATTTTAATCTCATTACCCACCTGCAGCATTCAGCCTATAAACTAAACGGGATCTCAATCCCAGCGCTTGCCCCAACATCATCGCTGTCATTGTGGTCAGCGTCGGTATACCAGAGCGAGGTATTCAGGCGCACTGTTTTATAGATATCCCCGCTCCAGCCCAGTTGTACTCCCTTCAAGGTATCTGAATGTGGGAACGCCTTATTAATTGATTGATTTTCGGGATTCACTTTGGCGTAGACTAAACGCGTACTCCAGCGCTGATTATCTTCCGTTACCAATTCGACTTTACCCGCAAACAGCTGCCCGTCACCACCTATAGCATCACCCAATGAATAACCCTGCTGATAGTATCCATCCTTATAGATATGGTGCCTGTAGCTATAATTTGTTCGATTCATATTAGTGCGTGTATCGTGAGTTTCTATATACCAGTTGACCGCATTTTTACCCCAACCGTGATGGCCCTCTACCCCGCCTAGGTACATATTGGCGGAAGGAAGGCCACCGGCTTCATCCTCACCAATCATTTGCCCGTAGAAACTTATTGGCCAACCTAAGGTTGGTTCTAACTTAAGTTTGAAGTCAAAACCGGCCAACTGATTACCAGGCTCATTATCGGTACCGGTATTATCCTGTCCGGTGAAACCGTCCCAGAAACTGCTAAAAGACTGCGGGCGCCCCTCCCCTCCCCACTGCATAATACGTGAGGCCCCCAGTTCCAGGGACTGGAACGGGGAGAAGGTCAAACGACCACCAATGATTTTGGCGTGTGGCACCGCGGTATACTGATTCATCTGACTGGCGGAGATCTGATACTGCCAGGGGCCAATCCAGCGCAGCCACCAGGTCTCTGGCGCTGCCTGTTCGGCACGCTGCATCAGGACACCGGTCATCGGTCTGGCTGCGTCGCCGCGAATCAGGCTCCCCTCGTAGCCTGGCCCCCACCACTGCGGCATCTGGCCAAACGACAGCCACTGGTTCCAGAATTTCACCGCGCCGTAAGCGCCATTGGCATTGAATCGAGAACCATTGCTGATACGTTCGTCACCTTCAACGTTACCCTGCAGATGAACATCCCACCATTCACCGCTGTTGTTAAAGGCCAGAGAAAGCGAGCTATCCGCAGGCTGGCTTTGCCCAAACCCCTGCGGCGTTCCTGGGTTATCGGTCGAGGTGTAGCCGCTAACGCGGAAATCGGCTTTTAAAGATGAAAGTCGCTGATTAATACGCGCCAGCACCACTTGCTCAGAAGAATAGGAAGGTTTAGCTTTTTTCAGCGCCCGGGTAATCTCTTCCTGACTCAGCGGCCAGGTAGAAAGACTGAGATGGATAACCCCCCTGTCGGAAAGCCAGGAGAGATCGTTACGCAGTTCATTATCATTCAGCACCAGACCAGCGGCATAAACCTGAGCGCTAACCGATGTCAACAGCCCTAAAGCAAGTGCAATACGCGCGATTTTCATCATTGTACAAGATCCATTTTTAGCCCCTTTTCCGCAAGCTGGCGAGTCGATGGGGAATATGAGTATAGAGAGCGCACGCTGACGCCAGTCGTAGTATGTTTGTTCGACAGCGATGATGCAATAACCATCACCTTTTAACGTATGAAGTGACTCAATATTTGAGCACTCTCTTCAGAACCGTCTTTCATCACAACAGTGAACTCACGCGCTACTGGCCTGCCCGTTTTGTCCTGAAGCACATCTAGCTGCCACAATTTGTCAGTTGCACCCAGCACCATTGAGCCTTTGAGATTAGCGATTATATACGGCTCTTACAGATACGCATCTCTGCTAACGGGTTTTAGGAATTTCGAACGTAAGGAGAAGAGTCTACAGAATTGAGAATGGCGGTTTCAGATACGCTACCGCCCTTGGCTTAACAGCTACCAATGCACTGTACTTCTTTTTATTCGACTGACTTCATGCTGCCGTATTATTAATCGCAACCAATAATTTCAGCAGCCTCAAGTTTACGAGATTCTGCCAGCAATTGGGAGCATAAATGACAATTATTCACATATGTAAAACGTGTCATCCTCACTCATCCGACAAGCACAGCTGCCGTCAATAAGATTATTTAATCTTCTCGTGACTGACTATCACGTCAATATTTCAAAAAACAAAAAATCAACTTTAACACATTGATTTTTTTATCTTTTATTATCTATCACGCATATTCTGGATCAATGCTATCCCTGGGCGTCAACTACAAAAATTAATAGACTTTAGCATTTTTTTATACTTGACAAACATAACGAAGAAACGGTGAAAAAGATCGCCACGCTATTTAGGAATCTTCTCAGCAACGGAGCATCATCATAATTTGTGTTAACAATGGACTATCAGCTATTTATTTCACCAATATGAAAATATGCTTATCCATCACAAATCCATTTATTTACCAGGCCTAATTCGGCGCTATCAGAAATTTAGTAAAAATGCTTATGCAGATCCGCACGGGTGAACGGCTTTTCCAGTGGTCCGATCTTTACCGCAATCTCCCCCAGTAGCGACTGGGTGGGAGCTTTAGAACCGATATTCAGCAGAACAACGGGTATGATAATTAAACTGAGTAACCCCCCCCAGGAGAGTCGGGCGTCCACAACGCGCGATGCGCGCGTTTGCAGCAACAGAAACAACGCGCTGCCACAAGCGCCAAGCAGTAACCCGGCAATCACTTCAGAGGTTGAGTGCGCATGGATCACCAGTCGGGAATAGCCAACCAGTCCTGCCAGTAAATAGCCCGCCACAACAGAGGCCCGACGAAGAGAAGGAGTCCCGCGAGCACAGAGTAGCCACAGGAAAATGGGCCAGAAGGCTGAAGATAACGCGGAGTGCCCGCTAAAACCTGTAAAATCTAACTCACGGATACCGAGACCCCAGCCCATAAAGGCCAGTTTGGATGCACAGACAATGGCGCCGGTGATGCCAAACAGCAAGCCCCACTGCCAGGCAAGCAGCCGGGAAGGCGTACGCAGACATAAAACGATAAACAACGCTGCCGCGCTGGGTAACAGCACGGTACTATCGCCAAAAAAAGAGACTAACTGCCAGTTCATTTATTTTTCATCCTTTGACGATATCTCCAGTCCGCAATGTCTTTTCCACGACGCCGGCATGGGCATACACATCCGTTAACTTCACATTTTTATGCATGCATCACTGTTATTTAATGCGTAAGCATGATCTCAGTCAAGTTTTATTTTTTTATAACCACCTGCGGCACGCATATTTTTTAAGAAAATTCTTACTAAGTGGTTATTAGCAAAGCTGAAATTCAGCTACTCCGACCATTTCATCATGGTGCTGCGGACAGAACAACCGGATGTCTCTGAAGTGATATTCCCTTCCTCGCCAACCTTGCCCTTACAAAACAACTAACCCATTGATATGGAATGATTAATATATATCTTAAATATGCTCATTTTACCCACTGGCTTGCCTACAGAAGCATGACACATCTCGGTTTCATGCCTCATACTTCTGTAAACCCTACATTTTCACACTTCTGCTATACGCCGCTGAGTATTTATGCCAGCAGTTTCTTAATGCTTTCGCGGAATTTGCTGCCTTCTTTATGGTTACGCAGCCCGTAGTTTACAAAGGCCTGCATATAACCCATTTTTTTACCACAATCGTAGCTATCCCCGGTCATCAGCATCGCGTCGACGGGCTGCTTCTTCGCCAGCTCGGCGATAGCATCCGTTAACTGGATACGGCCCCATGCGCCCGGCTGCGTACGCTCCAGCTCAGCCCATATATCGCCGGACAGGACATAGCGCCCGACGGCCATCAGATCGGAGTCCAGCGTCTGCGGCTCATCCGGCTTCTCGATAAATTCGACAATGCGCGCAACCTGCCCTTCGACATTCAGCGGTTCTTTCGTCTGAATGACCGAATACTCAGACAGATCCCCTGCCATTCTTTTCGCCAGCACCTGGCTGCGCCCTGTCTCATTGAAACGCGCCACCATCGCGGCGAGGTTATAACGCAGCGGATCGGCGCTGGCGTTATCTAATATGATATCCGGCAGGACAACGACAAAGGGGTTATCACCCACGACCGGGCGCGCGCAAAGAATCGAGTGCCCCAGTCCCAGCGGCTGGGCCTGACGTACGTTCATGATCGTCACCCCCGGCGGGCAGATAGACTGCACCTCTGCCAATAGCTGACGTTTGACACGTTGCTCAAGCAGCGCTTCCAGCTCGTAGGAAGTATCAAAGTGGTTTTCCACGGCATTCTTGGAAGAATGGGTAACCAGCACAATTTCCTTGATCCCGGCGGCAACAATCTCGTCAACAATGTACTGAATCATTGGCTTATCGACGATTGGCAGCATCTCTTTTGGAATCGCCTTGGTGGCCGGCAACATATGCATACCCAATCCTGCTACCGGAATAACTGCTTTCAAACTTGCCATTCTCTTATCCACCCATATAGTGATAAATCTTTCAATGCCAGCCAGATTACAACGCCTACTGGCATCAATCTGTGATATTACAGCGTTGCGATCGATCCGACTTCCCGTCAAATTCTGAAATTACATGTTCAATGAGAGAATACACGCAAAGTATAGGAATCGACAGGTCGCTTTAGGAAAATTCTCATGCCATCAACGCCCCGCGATGACAGGCCAACTGAGCAAAGCTCCTGAGACGGTTTATGCTTATCAATCATAAGATATGCCTATGAATTCTCACGCCCGGCAGGGCTTAATCCGCCTGTTCAGCCATGATTGAGGCAGAGTAACCCATCGAATAAACATGTGAAGATAGTGGAATAAGTGGTTTAAACCCGGGAATGCAGCAAGAATACACATAAAGTGCATTAGCCATTGATATGACTGACAGAAACATCGTAGATGACATATTGAGCCCTCCGTCGCTCCTTTCCCTTCCATCCTCGCCAGCCAACCAGCGCCACTTATCTCATCTCATTTAAGTCTGCTGATATCCTCTGATTAAAGAAAATATTTTGCAAGCCCCGACATTCAGTAGTATGAAAACCTGCCTCGCTGTTGATTACTAAAAATAATCGTTTTATTAGCAACCGGCGGCTGAGGTCATCTGGTCGCCTGGCTGGTGCATCAGTAAAACACAACAAATAGATGAGATACCATACAATATTTGTCTTGTGCAAAACGGGATATTTTATATCCGGCCGTTATGAATCATTCGCTTTATAAATAAGTTTATGCGCATAAAAAATAATCCGGCGCGTTTATATTTTATGCGATTGAATATCGCCAACGTTATCTTCGCGACTGGGTACAGAACGAGAATAGATACGCGCGCCATTCAATCTGCGTCATGGCGGCAAGTCATAACCCCCGGAACAGATGCCAGTCGGTGGCCCGGACCAACAAATCTGTCGTAAGAGGGAGTGGCCTGTGCCCATACCGACGCAAGGCGCGGGATAACGTGGATATTGCAATTTATCCGTAGCTTATCCATGATCGATGGATGGCACTCTAATGTTGTATAGGTTTTAACAAATGATGGAATGGATTGCCGACCCCTCTATTTGGGCCGGTCTCATAACGTTGGTGGTTATAGAGCTGGTCCTCGGTATTGATAACCTGGTTTTTATTGCCATTCTCGCCGAAAAGCTCCCACCGGCACAGCGCGACCGCGCGCGCGTCGTCGGCCTGCTGCTGGCGATGTTGATGCGCCTGCTGCTGCTGGCATCGATTTCCTGGTTAGTCACCCTGACAAAACCGCTGTTCACCTTCCATGACCTCAGCTTCAGCGCCCGCGACCTGATCATGCTGTTCGGCGGACTGTTTCTGCTGTTTAAAGCCACGGTCGAGCTTAATGAACGCCTCGAAGGCAAAGACAGCGATAATCCGGTTCAGCGTAAAGGAGCGCAGTTCTGGGGCGTTGTGGCGCAGATTGTCGTGCTGGATGCCATCTTCTCGCTCGACTCGGTGATTACCGCGGTCGGCATGGTGGATCATCTGGCGGTGATGATGGCGGCGGTGGTTATCGCCATGAGTCTGATGCTGCTTGCCAGCAAGGCGTTAACCCGCTTTGTTAACAGTCACCCGACGATCGTTATCTTATGTCTCAGCTTCCTGTTAATGATCGGCTTTAGCCTGATTGCCGAAGGGTTCGGCTTCCCGATCCCGAAAGGTTATCTGTACGCGGCGATTGGCTTCTCCGTGATCATTGAGTCGCTAAACCAGCTGGCGCTGTTCAACCGCAGGCGCTTCCTCTCCGCTAATCTCACTCTGCGGCAACGAACAACCGAAGCGGTGATGAATCTGCTCAGCGGCCATAAGGAGAATGCCGAGCTGAATACGGACACCGCTGCGCTGATCGTCAATCAGGAGGACGCGCCGCTGTTCAATCCGCAGGAACGCCGGATGATTGAGCGGGTGCTGAACCTCAACCAACGTACCGTCAGCAGCATTATGACGTCGCGTCACGATATTGAGCATATCGATCTCAGCGCGCCGGAAGATGAAATTCGCGCGCTGCTGGAGAAAAACCAGCATACCCGCCTGGTGGTGACCGGTGGTCAAGATGATGAAGATTTGCTTGGCGTCGTCCACGTTATCGACCTTCTGCAACAGTCGCTGCGCCATGAACCGCTCGATTTGCATGTTCTGCTACGTCAGCCGCTGGTATTCCCGGAAACGCTGCCCCTGCTGCCGGCGCTGGAGCAGTTTCGCCATGCCCGGACCCATTTTGCCTTCGTGGTGGATGAATTTGGTTCCGTTGAAGGGCTGGTGACGTTGAGCGATGTAATGGAAACCATTGCCGGCAACTTACCAAACGAAGCGGAAGAGATCGATGCCCGCCACGATATCACCAAAAATCCTGACGGCAGCTGGACGGCAAATGGGCATATGCCGCTGGAAGATTTGGTGCAGTACATTCCCCTGCCGCTGGACGAGAAACGCGAATATCACACGATTGCCGGCCTGCTGATGGAGAATCTACAGCATGTGCCTGCAGCCGGGGAAGAGGTGAAAATTGGCGACTATATTCTGCGGACGCTGCAGGTAGAAAGCCATCGGGTGCAGAAAGTGCAGATTATCCCGCCGCCGCCGCAGGATGACGAATTGAGTGACGAAGTGTAATTGCCCGCAGCCGCCGGATACTCCCCGGTCGCGCTGCGCTTACCGGGGCTACGGAGCGAATGCAATCACGTAGCCCGGATAAGGCGCTTGCGCCGCTATCCGGGAAAGCCCCTGGTGATAACCGTTAAACCCGCATTCAGCATCTGGCCCGCCTCCCCCGGTCGCGCTGCGCTTGCCGGGGCTACGGAGCGAATGCAATCGCATAGCCCGGATAAGGCGCTTACGCCGCTATCCGGGAAGCTATCGGTGATAACCGTTAAACCCGCATTCAGCATCTGGCCCGCCTCCCCCGGTCGCGCTGCGCTTGCCGGGGCTACAGGGCGAGTGCAATCGCGTAGCCCGGATAAGGCGCTTGCGCCGCTATCCTGGAAAGCCCCTGGTGATAACCGTTAAACCCGCATTCAGCATCTGGCCTGCTTCCCCCGGTCGCGCTGCGCTTACCGGGGCTACGAAGCGTATGCGATCGCGTAGCCCGGATAAGGCGCTTGCGCCGCTATCCGGGAAAGCCCCTGATGATAACCGTTAAACCCGCATTCAGCATCTGGCCTGCTTTCCCCGGTCGCGCTGCGCTTACCGGCATTTTGCGAGCCATTTTCCAATCCTTTCCACTGTTCATGGCCTACGCGCTTATCCCAATTTATTCTCCCGCTGCAGAGACCACATCTCACATAAGGAGCCTTCTTTGGTCGCCTATCGCCGCAACTATATTCATGGTGCAACCTGGTTTTTTACCGTCAATTTACGCAACAGGAAAAGCGCGCTTCTGACTCAGCAGGTCGCGGCCTTACGTCACGCGATTATGACCGTTAAACGGCAAAAACCTTTTTATATCGACGCCTGGGTTGTACTTCCGGAGCACCTGCATTGCATCTGGACCTTGCCGGACAACGACTGTGATTTTTCGGCACGCTGGCGGGACATAAAAGGAGGATTTTCCAGAACATTAAGACAGAATAACGTCTGGCAGCCTCGTTTCTGGGAACATACGATTCGCAATCAGCAGGATTATCGCCGTCACGTCGATTACATCTACATGAATCCGTTCAAACATGGCTGGGTAAAACAGATACAGGACTGGCCATTTTCAACCTTTCATCGGGATGTCCGGCGCGGGCTATATCCCGCTAACTGGAGCGGAGAGGTGGATGATTTCACCTGCGGCGAACGTTGATGACCGTCCCCGGTCGCGCTGCGCTTACCGGGGCTACGGAGCGAATGCAATCGCGTAGCCCGGATAAGGCGGTACGCCGCTATCCGGGACCGCTTCCCCCGGTC
>OGXV01000274.1_pt1 | contig 32489 bp, 14 predicted proteins | sample 1576391 | NCBI WGS metagenome assembly OGXV01 (sample SAMEA3541586, study PRJEB24748) | human gut metagenome | biome: human gut; feature: human-associated habitat; material: faeces | place: China | collected 2012 | reverse complement strand
GTTCGGTAATGGTAGCAGGAGTAGAAGCACCTGCACGGCTACGCAAAACTTCAATGTCAGCACGTGCTTGTTGCGGATCACCTGTCAGACGGAACTTAGCTTCTGCACGAGTCAGATACATTTCGGCATAGCGTATCAAAGGAATATCCACATCGGGGAATTCATTGTGTGAAGTCGCTGCACCATCCGTGCGGATATTACTCCATTTCACAATAGAAAGACCGGAGTTAAAGCCTGCAATCTGTTCAGCCTGTAACTTACGAAGTCCACCACCGCAACCGGAATAGAAGAGTGCACGATGATCGTTAGCCTTTTCCTGTACATCTTTGGTAGCAGTCCCTGCTGCAGCATCAAGTGCTATTATTTCAGCCTCCGTTGCACCATCGGGAGCTTTCTCTGTAGCAAGCGGACAATCTTCAATAGTAGGGAAGAACTTCTTAACTAAAGCCGCACGGGAGAAGTTACAACTCCAACCATTGGAAGTACCCATATAAGGCATTCCAGTGATACGAGTAGAACTTACCAAATAGTTGGCACCACTATAACTTTTTGTTTTAGCTCCATCCTGACGGATAGGCAGAATAATTTCTTTCATGGCTTGCTGGTTTTGGTCATTGTCGGCCATAAACACTTGTTCATAACCTGTATAGCCATTCTTTTCAGCCTTGGAAAGCTCGTATTTTCCATCAAGCAGGTCACAATAGTCAATAGCCTTCTGATAGTCCTTTACAGCACCTTTGGTATAAACAGCAGAGTTCAGAGCTAAACGGGCATGGAGCATATAAGCAGCACCTTTGTCGGCACGCCCAAAGTTGGAAGAATTATTAAATGCACCCACTTCGGCAAGATCCGGCTCTATTTCAGTCAATTCTTTGTCAATCCAATCATAAAGTTCTTTACCAGCTTTCTCTACCGGCAACTCATAAATGTCATAAGTTGTTTTGAAAGGTGCCTTTCCCCAAAGATCAAGGAAGTACCACATATGAAGCGCACGTAGGAAACGTACCTCGGCACGATAAAGTTTATAATCAGGATCTTCTGCTTTATCCTCTGTGTTAGTAAGATAGAAATTACAAAGAGTCACATCAAAAGCCAGACGCTGGAATGCCCATTGCACGCGGACAGATGAAGCCGTCCAGTCAATATTGGTAATTTGAGGAATATCAGCGTCAGTCTGCCAAGCCCAAAGACATTCATCGGTACACAGTTCTTGCAAATTGAATGTAGTACGGTAAAAGCCGCTTTCACCTTCATCACTACTAATATCGCCACTACCGGCAGGACCTTTTTGTCCAGTCAGGCCCAGTGTACTGTAAATTTTAGCCAGCAGCTCCATATCTCCATACGATGAACTGGACTGCGGATCAATAGACGAAATATTCAAGTCGTTGATACACGACGTTGCCACTCCACCCATAAGAAGGGCTGCAAGGGCTGTTTTCAAAAATATATGTTTCATCTTTATATGCATTTAATAGATTAGAAATTCAGGCTCAAGCCTATTTGAATACTGAAAGGACGCGGATAAGGATTAGAGTCAATACCGCTTGCCACTTCAGGGTCGATACCTTTGTACTTAGAAATAATGAAAGGGTTTTGAGCAGTAAGGAATGCACGGCCAGAACATGTTTCATGACCAGCCACCTTAAACAATGCAGGGAAAGAGTAACCTAAAGTGATGTTCGAACACTTCAGATAAGAAGCATTACGTACGAAATAGTCGCTCAAATAGTTATCGTTACCTACTCCTACACCGGTAAAGCCTAATGCTACAGCCTCTGCAGTAGAGTTATGCAGGGCACTATTGGAATACAGACCGGATTGGCTGACCATTGCACGATTCGACAAGAAGTCGTAGTAAACATAGTTACCGATAGAAGCACGGAAAGACATACTCAAATCCCAATTCTTATAAAGGAATTTAGTCGTAAGCCCCATAATAACATCAGCAGAGGGCTTCTTGTAAAAATAACGGTCACCATTGTCAATACGTCCGTTTCCATCACGGTCTACGTACATACCTTCAATAGGTTTGCCATTCTCATCATATACTTGTTGATAAACAAAGAACGAGTTAGTAGCTTTACCTACAGTATTAGCCTGAATCAGAGTATTGTTACCACGACTGATTTTATCTCCTGCCCATGCATAGTAACCGGCATCGCCATCCACTAAGTCAGTAATCTCATTATGATTCCAGGCAATATTATAGCTCACATCCCAAGTAAAATCTTTAGTAACAATAGGTTTAGCATTAATAGAGAATTCCACACCATAATTCTTCAGCGAACCGATATTCTTTGTCAATTGAGAACCAAACTGCATTCCTACAGGAATAGTGATAGAGTTCAGCAAATCTTTGGTTTCACGATAGTAACCATCAATATTGGCTGAGATACGGTTATTCAGAAAACCCAAATCTAAACCGGCGTTATAAGTAGTTGTAGTCTCCCACTTCAAATCGGGATTGTAAGCCGACGGACGCATAGTGCCATAGTAAGTATCACCAAAAGGATACTGAGCGAAAGAGTCACTTGAAGTATAGTGAGTTTCATAACCGAAGTCAGAATTAATATCCTGCTGACCTGTCATACCCCAACCTAAACGGAGTTTAAACTCATTCCACCAAGTAAGCTTCTTCATAAATGCTTCTTCATTGATTTTCCATGCCAATGCCACGGAAGGGAAATATCCCCATCTGTTATCACTTGAGAAACGCGAAGAACCATCGGCACGGAACGTAGCTGTAAGCATATATCTATTAAGTAGCGTATAGTTCAGACGTCCAAAGTAAGAAACTAAAGAATTATGCGTAGCCCATGCTTGTTCTTCTCTTAATTTGGCATCATGAGGAGTACCATCGTAAGGATCGGTACCTTGACCATAGTCGTAACCACTGCGGTGGAAATGACTTTCTTCAGCACCAACCATTATATCAAAATTATGAGCGCCTACTTCCTTCACATACTGAGCATAAGCATTAGCAGTAACACTATATTTATAAGTCTGCGTTATTCCATTCCAGCCAAAGTAGTTGTTAGAATAAGAATACTTGGAGATTATATCGTCCTGTTTACTTTCCGTATACTGTCCACCATAGCTGGCATGCAGACGTAAATCTTCAAAACCATGCACCTTATAGTCCACATCAAAGTTACCTGTAAAGTCATTGGCAGCAGCCTGCACATCTTTAAGTTTCAACAGAGCCAAAGGATTCTGAGGAGCATTGGGATTATTAGTATATTTCCACTCAGCATTGAAATCTTTAGGCGACTGTGTATGTTGGAAATAGCCATCAAAGAAAGGAGCACGGGCATCATCTGCATCGAAATATACAGGCTGCGTGGGATCCATCGAAAGGGCAGATCCTATCGCACCTCCTGCATCAGCATAACGGTCTTTCTCGTACATATACTTGGCATTGATCTTCAAATTGAGGTGATTGTCGAAGAAAGAAGGAGAAAGATTCAAGCCAATGTTGGCACGACGCATCCATGAAGTTTCAACGATACCATCAGAAGAATTATATCCCAAACTCAAACGATAAGGCATATTCTTCAAACCACCGGATACTGAGACATTGTGGCTATGCGAGATGGCAGTGCGGAATATTTGGTCCTGCCAATCCGTATTAGCATTACCCATACCTACCTCACCGGCTTTATCTCCCCAAATGTCATTGACAAGTGCACGGAATTCATCACCATTAAGTACATCATACTTTTTCTGAATCATTGAAATCGTCATATCACCATTATAAGAGACTTTGGGAGCAGAACCACTCTTACCTTTCTTAGTAGTGATAATGATAACACCATTTGAAGCGCGGCTACCGTAAATAGCAGTAGCAGAAGCATCCTTCAAAACTGTAAAGGTTTCAATATCATTTGGGTTTACCATAGCCAAAGGATTACTCATTCCTTTTGGAGTATTGTTATCGATAGTCAAACCATCAATTACAATCAACGGGTCATTTGAGGCATTGAGGGAAGATCCACCACGCACGCGAATCTGAGCACCTGCACCCGGAGTACCCCCCGCAGTGATAACATCAACACCAGCTACTTTTCCGACCAACATGTCTTGTGCATTGTTAGTGATACCTTTACTGAGTTCATCCGGTTTGATTGCCGTTACCGAACCTGTAAGGTCATCTTTCTTCGTACGACCATATCCCACAACCACAACTTCACTCAAGAGCTCCGCATCATCTTTTAGCGTCACCATTACCATAGAAGCGGCTGCCACCTCTTGTGTCTGATAACCAATAAAAGATATTGTTAATGTAGCGCCTTTGGGAACAGTCAACGTAAAGTTTCCATCAAGGTCAGTAATTGTACCATTAGAGGTATTACCTTTCTCTACGACATTCGCGCCTATCACTTCCAACCCTGTGGCATCTTTTACATGCCCTTTCACGGTGATGTTCTGTGCATAAACGCCTACAGACAAGAATAACCCTACTAATAGGGGAAGAATCATTCGACAGATTCTAAGATTAACTTGCTTCATGCATTTAAAAAATTAAAGTTAACAATATTAATTACCTATATTTATTATTCGAAATTATCTTTCGATTGCTTTTTCCTTTATAAGGTATCTATAACATGACGCAACAAAAATATGCTTTATAAAAATATTAAAATACAAGAAAGATAAGAAATATGCAATAGCAACAGTGCAAACGATTGCACGGAATTGCACAACTACAGCCAGATAAAGAATCTATATTTCAAAAGAAGATCTGATAGATATATTAAGCATTTTCAAATGGGAAAACTTCATGAAATATCAAAACGGAGCCTAATTTTACAATTTACCCTCACAATGATTACATTTGCATACATTCCATAACACGAACAAAAATTCAAAACTGCATTCCAGCATATTTTATGAATAAACAAGGAATAAAAATCCGCCATTACTGCATATACATACTACTATACAAGTTATTTATACAGAAAAGGGTTACTACTTATGGGTAACATGGTTACTACTTATAAGTGATATGGTTACTACTTATAGGTAAAAGGGTTACTACTTCCGGCTGAAGCACTTATTTGCATCATGCTTTTCACTTATAAGAGTAACTTTCAAGGGATATTCTACTCCAGAATAAATGTAAGTATTTCGATATTCCTCAATCAATCTGTCACTTGCTTACTTTCATTCGCATATTTCAGCTTTCACCAACATCAGGACAGAAACAATGGATTCTCAGCCAACTTAAAATACAATTTGTCAAAATGACAAAGAAGCCACTATAGTCTTGATCAAGCATTTTGATGATACTTGTGCAGAATACTAAAAATAGGTATTCACAGCAAACTCAAATTGCTCCATAAAGATTCTTTTGAAAGCGGATATATTATTCTGCTCATAAAAAATCAGCATCGCTTTTTTATAGTCAATTGAATCCTTGTTGAACGATACGTTCGTCAATTTCTTTTTCAAAAGAAGTATCGATATTGAGCGTGATTAATACATGAGCTTGTGGGGTAATGTTATATTTAGTCGCTTTACCCTTTCCCGTTACATGTATAAGATTCTGTTTTACAGCTTCGGATATTGCTCGTTTAAGAGTTGCCGAACTTACTTTTAAAGCGAATGAATACAGCTCAACTTGAGCCGAAAAGAATGCTTTTTAATAAATTTTTGAGCCAAATCGGTCCATTACATCTCCATGCAACCTCCACGCAATCTCCGTAACATCTCCATACCCGGTCCGTATCTGCTCCGTAGCATCTCCGTACCTGCTCCCTTCCTATAGACACGGAGATGATACGGAGCAGATACGGACCGGGTACGGCTTTGACACGACTATATTAAATTTCCCTTTTTAATACCAAGAATAAAACAGAAATCAGTACTTTTGTGTATTGATGTGCAAAAACAGAAAAATATGAGCAATAAGATTTATCCCATAGGCATACAGAACTTCGAGAAGATTCGTAAGGACGGTTATTTCTATATTGATAAGACAGCCTTGATTTATCAAATGGTAAAGACCGGTAGTTATTACTTCCTGAGCCGCCCACGCCGTTTCGGCAAGAGCTTGCTCATCTCAACACTGGAAGCCTACTTTCAAGGGAAGAAGGAGTTGTTCAGCGGACTAGCCATGGAAAGGCTGGAGAAAGACTGGATAGAGCATCCGATACTGCATCTCGACCTCAATATCGAGAAGTATGATGTACCGGAGAGTTTGGACAATATACTTGAGAAATCACTGACTGCATGGGAAAAACTCTATGGTACCGAACCATCCGAACGTTCTTTCTCCCTACGCTTTGCAGGTATCATAGAACGTGCCTATGCACAAACAGGGCAGCGCGTTGTTATCCTGGTGGACGAATACGATAAGCCCATGTTGCAAGCCATTGGTGATGAAGAACTGCAAAAACAATTCAGGAACACCTTGAAGCCATTTTATGGAGCACTAAAAACAATGGATGGTTGCATCAAGTTTGCCTTATTGACAGGAGTGACAAAATTCGGAAAAGTCAGTGTATTCAGCGACCTGAACAACTTGGACGACATATCAATGTGGAATGAATACATTGAAATCTGCGGCATCAGCGAACGGGAGATTCACGATAACCTGGAAGCTGAACTTCATGAATTTGCCGCTGCCCGGGGAGTGACATACGATAAGCTTTGCACCGAACTCAAGGAGAATTATGACGGTTATCATTTTACGCATAATTCCATTGGTATGTACAATCCCTTCAGCCTGCTCAACGCCTTCAAACGCAAAGAATTCGGAAGCTATTGGTTTGAGACGGGAACGCCTACCTACTTAGTGAAGTTACTCAAGAAGCATCATTACGACCTCGAACGAATGGCACACGAAGAGACCGATGCCCAGGTGCTGAACAGCATAGACTCTGAATCGACCAATCCTATTCCAGTGATTTATCAAAGCGGATATCTTACCATCAAAGGATATGACGAACGCTTTGGTATGTATCGCTTAGGATTCCCCAATCGCGAAGTAGAGGAAGGCTTTATCCGTTTCCTCTTGCCTTTCTATACAAACGTCAACAAAGTAGAAACCCCATTTGCGATTCAGAAATTTGTTCGTGAAGTGGAATCGGGAGATTATAACTCCTTCTTTCGCCGTCTGCAAAGTTTCTTTGCTGATACTACTTATGAAGTAATCCGCGAGCAAGAATTACATTATGAAAATGTACTCTTCATTATTTTCAAATTGATAGGTTTCTATACCCAAGTAGAATATAATACAAATGACGGACGCATCGACCTCGTATTGCAGACTGATAAATTCATCTATATCATGGAATTCAAGTTAGAAGGCACTGCCGAAGAAGCTTTGCAGCAAATTAACGACAAGCATTATGCGCTTCCTTTCGAGATGGATGAACGGAAACTGTTTAAAATAGGAGTAAACTTCAGTGAGAAAACCCGGAATATTGAAAAGTGGGTGGTAGAATAAAACTAACGAAACGAACAGACGCTATTTTAAATAACAATAGACTTCAGCAAGAAAGCTCTTTTTAACTTTGGAAAGATTTGCGCACATCAAACTATTGAGTAATTTTGCATTAAGCATTGAGTAAAATTACGCAGTGCATTGAGTAGTTTACCATTAAGGAGCACTAACTATGTACAAAAGAGCTTACTTCCAATCAGTTAAAGAAAGAATTGAAGAACCCAGAATGTTCATTCAAGTGATTGCCGGACCACGACAGGTAGGTAAATCTACCCTCGTTTCACAAGTATTGCAAGAGATTTCAATCTCTTATACATCCGTATCAGCTGATGATGTACCTACAGCCGATGCCGGATGGATTAGCGACATCTGGGAAAGTGCGCGGATTGCCCAAAAGCTGAAAAAGGAGAAAGAGCACTTGTTAGTCATTGACGAGATTCAAAAGTTAGATAACTGGAGTGAAACCGTGAAAAAAGAATGGGATAAAGATAGCCGCGAAAACAATAACATAAAAGTAGTATTATTAGGTTCATCCCGGTTGTTGCTCAAAAAAGGACTGACCGAATCACTCGCAGGACGTTTCGAAATCATTCGCATGGGACACTGGGCTTATGAAGAAATGCAGGAGGCTTTTGGATGGGATATAAATCAATATGTCTATTTTGGCGGGTATCCCGGTACAGCACGTCTGATAAAAGATGAAGAGCGCTGGCGCATATATGTGAAAGATGCATTAATAGAGACTACTATCTCCAAAGATGTACTGATGCTTACCCAAATCAATAAGCCGGCATTACTGCGGCAAGTTTTCGAGTTAGGTTGTATGTATTCCGGACAAATATTGTCATTAACCAAAATGTTGGGACAACTACAAGACGCTGGAAATACCACCACAATCTCCAACTATCTGAATCTGCTTGATGAGTGTGGTTTATTGGCTTCCCTGTCTAAATACGCAGGAGATGAAGCACGCACAAGAGCCTCCGTTCCTAAGTTTCAGGTTTACAACAGTGCACTGATGAATGCTTATAACCCACTCCGTTTTAAGGCTGCCCGGACAGACACTAAAGAATGGGGAAGATTGTTTGAGTCTGCTGTCGGTGCCCATCTGGTGAATGGAGCTGACAAAGGAAATTATGAAGTGTTCTATTGGAGAGAAGGGAACGAAGAAGTGGATTATATTATCAAGAAAGATGGCAAGTTGGTGGCTATTGAAGTGAAAAGCGGAAGACGAAGTACCAATAGCAGCCTGTCTCGTTTCCGTGAAACATTTCATCCCCACCTCGCATTCGTAGTAGGTACAAATGGGATGGGGATGGAAGATTTTCTTAAATCAGATGTTACACAATTATTTTAAAGTTCTCAGCATAAGTTTACCGGATTTCACCCCCTTAGCCTTAGCCTCGAAAACGATTTCACCGGGTTGTTCAGCCGTTTGAACAATTGCCGTTAACTGACCGCTGAAGGCGGGCATCTTCGGTAAATGGAATAAGTCGAGCGAAGTAGCATCGCCATTGGCAGCAGCACGATAACGACCGGCACCTTTCACTGAGATATTAACAAGCCGGCTGTCGGCAGGACAAAGATTACCGTCTTTATCAACTACGCGGACGGTGATGTAAGCCAGATCTTTACCATCGGCTGTAAGTTGACTGCGGTCGGCAATCACTTCCAGATGGTGAGGTTTACCGGCGGTACGGATTACTTTTTCCTCTACGGATTTGCCGGAAGCATCGTATGCGACCACTTTCACTTCACCCGGTTCATAAGGAACATCCATCCACATCAGGCGGTAACGACGCTGCAAAGCAAGAGCATCTTTCCCCTGCAATGCTTTACTCTCTTCGGCAGTGAGTTTACGCTGCTTGCCGAAGCTCTTACCATTAACAAAAAGCTCGGCCGACGGATAGCTCGTATAGACAAACACAGGAGTGTTCTCCCCTTCCCTACCCGGCCAAGTCCAATGAGGAAGAACATGAAGAGTATTAGCCTGCTTATTCCAAAGACTGCGGTAAAGATAGTAACGGTCTTTGGGCAGACTGGCAAGATCGATGATGCCGAACAGCGAACTATGACTTGGCCAGGCATCCGTATCGTATGGTGAGGGTTCACCCAGATAATCAAAGCCTGTCCAGACAAACTGCCCGATAGTCCAGTCATAATCATCGGCAAGGGCAAAGTCCTCATCAGGCACATTAGACCAGGAGCAATGTTCCAGATCATAGCCTGAAGATTGATGATCCTCATACTTTGCATCGCCGCGTTTCTCTACAGGGAATTTATATACACCACGAGAACTGACAGTAGAAGATGTCTCGGAACCCAGCACTATATTTTGCGGCAACTTCTCATAGGCCTCCAGATAACGATGTGCGCGATAGTTGAAACCGGGAACATCAATCATGGCGGCAAAGCCGTTCTTCAAGACACAAGTCACCTGGTCCATACCACAAGTTACGGGACGCGTCGGGTCTTCGCGGTGGCAGATGTCCTGCAAGAAAGAAGCCACCTTATAACCTTCGGGGCTACATTGGGTAGGGACTTCATTGCCAATGCTCCACATCACAACACAAGGATTATTACGATATTGATGCAACATATTTATCATATCGCGCTCCGCCCACTCATTGAAGTAACGGTGATAGCCGTTTGTACATTTGGCAATATCCCATTCATCGAAAGGTTCCAGCATCATCATGAATCCCATTTCATCACAAAGTTGCACTAATTCCGGCGCAGGCATATTATGAGCTGTACGGATGGCATCACAGCCCATATCTTTCAGCATAGTAAGCTGGCGGCGTAAAGCGGCAACATTGATAGCCGCGCCCAACGGCCCAAGATCATGATGATTGCACACACCCTGGAATTTACGGTGCTTGCCATTCAGGAAGAAACCCTTATCAGCTATGATTTCTATGCTGCGGATACCGAAACGGGTAGTATATTCATCCGTTTGCTTGCCATCGGCATAGATTTTAGAAACTGCCTTATATAAATAAGGTGTTTCCGGTGACCATAGACAAGGAGCATCCACCAGAAAGTTTTGTTCGAAAGGCTGACCGTGATTAATCTTACGGGTATTATCCTTCGTTGCTACGACTTTACCATCCGGTGAGATAATCTCCGTAACGATACGGATATCTTTCCCCTCATCATTGGCAATAGTGGTCAACAAGCGAACTGAAGCATATTCATCGGCAACATGGGGCGTAGTCAATTGTGTGCCCCATACAGGAACATGCACTTTCCCGGTAGTCACTACACGCACATTACGATAAAGCCCGGCTCCGGGATACCAGCGGGAAGACTGCGGTTTGTTTTCCAGACGAACAGCCAGAGTATTGTTCTTACCGTCTTTATTCAAAAGAGAAGTGACATCGCAATGGAAAGAATTATAACCGAACGGCCAGAAACAGGCTTCCTGCCCATTGACGTAGACACGGGCTTCACTCATAGCGCCATCGAAGACAAGAGTGGTCTGCTTATCGGCGGTGACATCAAAAGTAGTACGATACCAGCCGATACCCACATAAGGAAGCCCGCCTGTGCGCCCGGTCTTGACGGAAGCTTTCTTCTCAAAGTTTTGCGTTATTGCCACTTCCTGCAAGTCGTTGTTGCGGTCGAAGGGACCGAAGATGGCCCAGTCGTGAGGCACGGTTACGGTTTCCCACTTGCGGTCGTCAAACTCCGGTTTCATAGCTTCCGGAGCGTCGCCTTTGGTGAATTTCCAGTTCTTCTCAAGAAGAGACTCGCTGCGTTGCGCTTGCAGGGAGGCAGCGAGTAAGGTCATTAAGAATAAAGTCGATAGTTTTTTCATGATGGTATATTATTGATTAAATGCGTCCAGTGCAACAGTCGGTTTACCACTTTCATCAAAAGCTCCCAGCGTATATCCGTTCCAACTGCCATAGGACTGCGGTTCCCAATAGAAGACGCCAAGACACTGTTCGATTGCTTTAGATTTGGCAATCAGCTCGGTCAGGCAAGATTTTGAGATTTCAGGCTCATCCCACGGCATACCGACTTCGGCAATCATAACCTCCTTATTATAACGGCTCACCATATCCTCCATATTGGCCACACAGGCGGCAACCATCTCTTGCCAGTTATCTGTTCCGGGATAAAGGGACATAGCTATGACATCATAAGGAGTGTTGTTGGCTTTCAGAATATCGAATATCCAGCGATAGGTACCGTTGTTGTTTCCATCATGCAAATGTACAATAACTTTTGCATTGGGGAATACCTCTTTCACTGCATTCGAACCGGTTGTGATAAAATCTGCAAAGTTCTTCTCATTCTTCGCATAAGTCACGCCCTCCTTCGGAACGTCATACGTGGCACCGCTCACCGTGGCATCCTCATCCCACAACATACCGGGAGTAATCTCATTACCCACCTGCACCCATTCGGGAGTAATACCTTTCTCTTTCAAGGCATTCAGCACATCTTTGGTATGGTCGGCAATTGCTGTCTTCAGCTCATCAAGCGAAAGTTCCACCCAGGCGGCAGGCTTATACTGGCTACCCGGATCTGCCCATACATCACTGTAATGGAAGTCAATCATCACCCGCATACCCAGTTGATGGGCACGCCAGGCCTTCGCCACAACATCACTCTTATTGCACCAACCATCCGAAGGATTCACCCATACACGCAGGCGGATGGAGTTCATGCCCAGGTCACGCAATAAAGTCATACACTCCGTTTCACGACCGGAAGCGTTGTAGAACTTCTTGCCCGACGCTTCCATCTGCGTCAACCAACTGACATCGGCGCCTTTGGCAAAGCCGGTCATGTCATAAGTCGGTTCTTCGGGAAATGTCGGTTTATCATCGTCACTGCAAGCGGCTGCTCCCCAAAGGAGCAAGCCGGCTAATAACATATTCATTAATTTCATAATATTACAAATATAAATTAAACATTTATTTATCATCAATTAATTCCAAACTGTATCTTTAAAATAAGAGGACATTTCATCCTTTGACCATACGTGTGGATTAATAGATAATTCTTTCTCCACTATATATTCTATTGTTGGATCATAAGTTCTTACACTATAAAAAGATTTATATTTTCCATTTACACTTATAACATAGTGAACTTTAACTTTGACATCTTCAGTCAATATTGAAGTCTTTTGAGTCGTAATATCATGATAAGGTGCTCCATCTGATTGAGACCTATAAGAAGGAATAATACCAAACACAGGTCCAGTTACATATTCTACACGAGGATGCACATCCCAGGAAGTAGCCTCTATCCTAGTTTTAGTATCTTCATCCCAATACACAACTTCTGGCAACCGACTTGACTTATATTGCTTAGCAATTAAATGATATCCCAGTCCACTTTCAAACATTGTCCGAACAGGTGTTCTCGTATCCGAATAATAGTTTAAATTCTCCCCTTTCAGATGCCCTGTAGATAAACTGTATTCTACAGATAAATGCCTAATACACGCTCTATAAATAGGATTTATCTGAATAAGAGAACGGTTAGGATCGACCTCTTTTTTTATTAAGAATTCCAATTGTGGATACAATTGATAAGCAGGATTCCATCTCGCAGACTGAACTTTGGCATATCTATTAATTGAAAGTACAGGAGCATTTGCAAGATTCCAAAATCCTAATCCTGGATAAAAGCCTTTAGTTAATCGAATAGAAGGTATAGAAGTTGTTGTAATTTGTCCTGTTGTTCCTTCGATTTTAATAGAACCCGTCGTTTTAAAATTAAGAGAAAAACTTGTAGGAGTAGCTGATTTAGAACCACCCCAAGAACCAAAGATTAGTCCTAACCCAGATGTCACCATAGAGGACATATCATTATTTACCAAATTTTTTATTACATTCGCAGCAACGTTCTTTATAGGCTTCTTCGAACCATCAACACTAATATTACTAAGTAGCCATTGTTTCGCACTATCTTGCAGCATCGTAATATTGCCCTTATTAAATAACCCCATTGATGGTTTTGATGAAGAAACAGATGGTGTATTACTAACAATACTACCAGAAGAGGATGCATTAAAATCTCCTTCTAAAGAAATAGTGCCAATGTTCTGTTGATATACAGAAATACCTAATGAAAAATTAGGATTTGCAGAATATTGATATGATAGTTCAAACTGAAAACAATTCCAACCAATCGTTAATCCTTTTGTTTTATTAGTTGTAACATTCATAACGTCAATAGATGAAATATTAAGTTCTTGTGATACAGGATATGTAAAGAAGCCATCTTGACAATAAAAAACTTTTTTACGATCTGGGAATTCAATCTGCCAGTAGGCATTATTTCCAGCCGAAGCTTCTTCTAAATAATAGAAACCTTTCAAAACCCCTGTAAATTGATTATAAAATATCAAATAGTTCATTTTCGCTTCTTGTCTTGCTATACAATTCTCTAGTAAAATCCAACCATCTTCAGCTCTAATATCAAATCTCACTTCATTTGGTATCGAAGTGGCTACAAAAGACTTATTCCAAGGAACAGAAATAGAATCAGCCAAATCCACTATTTTTATCTTAGTCCAATCTTCCCACTTACCTTTTGGAATAGTAAATGAGCTCTCAAGTCTTGTTGATGCTACTTCAACATCATAACTACGCTCCTCCATAATATCCTCCAAGGAATCTGTACAGGACATTCCTATACAGAAAAATATAATAAGATACAAATAAATCTTCTTCATAGTATATTTTTTTACATATCTTTTATTCTAAAATATAGGTCCCTTTTATCACATCTACCATTAAAGAAAATGTTCCGCGTATTGTACTGTCAAATTCTACATTAGCAGCATTATCATTTTTCCTATAGAATAATAGATTCTTACTACCACCAAATGAAACTTTCCACCCCATATCTAAGACTATCTGAAAACCTTTAGAAGTTTCAGTATCAACAGTAATATTAGCGGTAAACACACCTGGCATTTCTGTTGCCACCATAGGATGCAAATCCCAGTTATCATTGAATCCGCTGTAATAAATCACATCTTCTACAGCTGTCAATGTATAAGTAAGGTTCTTCAACGACACGTCAAAGAAGCAAAGACCGCCATCCGGTGCAGGAAGATTCGTCTTAACTTCAGCCTGATATATTAACATACCTGCAGAAGTATCTCCTTCTGCCAAGGTATAAACATCTCCCCAATTATCCGGTTCTATGGCAATCTGATATCCCCAAGGTGCATTGACATCGGCACATCCCGCATATCCAAGATTATCTTCGTCATAGAGACGCAGATAATTACCGAATGTCCAACCTGCTTCACCATCGTTGATTCCGGGCAAATACACATACGGACTTGTTTCCGTCGGTTCCTCACCACTGCCGGCATTGACTTCCACCGTCCACTGTTTCGGATTGCTCAGATCAATAACCAACATGCATTCTCCCACTACAGGAACATCCACCGTGATATTGCCGACCTGTCCGCCAAAAGTAAGACTTTCTCCGCTCTGTGCAAAGGCTACGGACATACTTTTTACTGTGCTGTCATCCGTCCCTGTAGATGAATCGTACAAATAGCCCGTTCCAGATACTTGCAGCGTGATGCTTCCTGCTTGTGCAGCATTGAAAGCAAGCGTCCACTTTACGTTTGACCGATCGAAGGTCATCTCTCCCTGCACATCACCGTTGACGGAGAGCGTCGGGATGTAGAGGGCGGACCATAGCTTCTGTCCGGTATTAACGTCCACATAGTAGCAACCGTTCTGACCAGGGAACCAGAATTTCCAGCGTTTTTTATCGTCTTCATCGGAAGACATGAGGAAAGCGGTTCCGGTTACACCGTCATTACCCCAAACCGTTCCGTCACCTTCTTTCATAAAGAAGTTGTACCAGGAAGTGGCTCCCATGAAGCCCAGATATTGACCGTCGGAGGCTGCCGAATAAAGCGTCACGCCGGTTTCTGCCTTGTCAGCATTCAGGATATATCCCAGACTCATATCAATCGTATAAGGAGTGACTGATATGGTGACTACATTAGAGTAAACAGGGGTCATATTCTTTCCCGTCTGCGCTGCAAGGCGGAAATAGACATTGTTTGCCACATCGGTATTGGCACCGAGATTCTTGGCCAACGTATTGAGGGCTGCACCGGTATAAGCCTTTGAGAGAGAGGTTCCGACATTTTCGCTCACCACACCCGAAAAATCCTGAGTAGTGGAAACCTGCAAGGTCTGGATGGTCACATCAATAGCCGACAAAGCAGGGTCACTGATCTGCAAGGCATCTTTCGTCCATGCCAAAGACAGGACAATGTCATTACTGTTTTCCTGCGACAAGACGACTGTACTTTCCGTCGCAACCAGTTCACCGGATTCAATACTGCTCAGATATATTTTGTCTTCATCCTTTTCGCAAGAGGCAAAACTAAAGACTGCCGCAAGAAGGAGAAGGAAATTCTTCATTGTCTTCATATAGTATAGAATTAATAGTTTTCGTTATAAAGATTCGGGTTAGCCGTCAGTTCGGTGGACGGAATAGGATAAATGTTATATTTGTTGTCTACTGCCTGTCCGTTCATCACACCGCCTTTCCACTGCCACAGATAGCTGGAAGTAGTAAACTTGCCGTAACGTATCAGATCCGTGCGGCGGACACACTCCAGATAGAGCTCACGAGCACGCTCGTCAAGAATAAAGTCGGCGGTCAACTGTCCGTCGGTAATATTCCCCGAATCGTTGCCAAAGGCACGTCTGCGCAAGTCGTTGACATAACCTAAAGCTGTGGAACGGCTGCTGCCTTCTCCCCCTCTCACTACAGCCTCAGCCAACATCAGATAGACATCCGCCAGACGGAAAACCGGAAAATCGGTATTCACACCACCGTCGTTGCTATTGGAAGCGGCTTCACCCGCATCAGTCAGGTTAGTCCATTTCTCCGGGAGATAACCGTTGCTTTGGTTTTCCACCACATCTATTGTTTTGGTTTGTCCTTCAGTATAGAACATCCCCCGGCCATCACCATCACTGAAAAGATCGGGAAGTTCGCCTCGCAAGCGGAAATTGCCCCAACCGGAAGATACACCGTAATCGGCAGGTACCTGAGTATCGGAAGTGTTATTCACGCCTCCGCAGATGATATAAGTAGTTGCTCCCCACGATACGGTGTGTGTTGCATCCACCGGAAAAGCATAGATGATTTCATTGGTACGGTTATGGTTATCGGCATTGAACAGTTTGGCATAATCACCTTCCAGCGTATAACCCGCTTTCAGGATTTCGTTGCAGTAGGTGATGCAATCCGTCCAATGGGCAGTACCCGTATAAACTTCCGCATTGAGATATAAGCGTGCCAACAGGGTATAAGCGGCTTGTTTGCAGGCACGGCCATATTCGCATTCTGTGCGGTCCAGCAAGTCTGCATCCACATCTTTCAATTCCGTCTCCAGATACTCGAACATTTGTGTAGCAGTGTAGCGTGGCGGCAGATAGCTGCCTACAGGATCATTCTCGGTGACGAGAGGTATGTTACGATAAAGATCGAGTGCATGATAGTATGCCAATGCACGGAGAAAACGGGCTTCAGCCCGATAATGGCGTATTTCCACCTGCTCACTCTCACTGAATTTTTCAATCTGCCCGTCGGTGGCATTACGCAGGAATTCATTGCAAAGCGCTATGGTATAGTAAATACGATAATACGTATCGGACACCCACGCATCATTGGCATCCCAACTCAGATAAGTAAGCCCACTCATTTTTTCGCCTCCCAGCCAGGTGTAGACCACCTCGTCGGTGCCACATTCCTGCATATTGAAGTAACAGCGCATATAGTCGTAACCGAAGTTACTGTCGAGGTCTTTATCTCCGCCGCCTTTTTCTTGTCCGGCAATGACGAAAGACACATAAAGTTTTCCTAAGACGGCTTTATAGTTAGCTGCGGACGTATAAACATCAGCCGAAGTGGTTTCCGTATGCGGATACTGGTTGAGGTCGTCCAAACAGGAGGTTGTGAATAGTGTACCGGCAAAAAGCAGTACGGTATAGAATATCTTTTTCATACGATATGTCTTGTTTTTAATGGTAAAGATTAGAATTCAAGTCCCAGGCTGAGTGAGTAAGTACGCGGACGGGGATAGAAAGAAGAATCCATTCCACTCGGAACCTCCGGATCAACACCCGAATACTTGGTTATGCAAAATACGTTTTGCACCATGACACTGGCATTCAAACTGAGCCAGCGGCATACACGGCCAAAGTTGTAGGATAGTGACAGGTTATCCATTTTCAGGAATGAGCCGTTCTCCACATAATAGTCCGATAAGTGCTGGCGCCTCTGGAAACCGGTTTCCAGATAACTGCTGTGCACGTTATTCAACTGGAACGCATTATAGCTCATCGTCTCCCAGGCACCGGTGTTCATAGCCATACCGTTATATACGTAATTCCCCACATTGGCACGAAGGCTGGTGCTCAGCGTCCACTTCTTATAGTTCAGCGAAGTACTGAAGCCGAAGATAAAGTCGGGTGTAGGTGATTTATAGCGATAAAGGTCACCTGAGTTTATCTCACCATCCCCATTCAGGTCGGCATAAGCTCCCTCGATGGGTTTGCCGGTTTCGGCATCGTAAAGCTGTTTATAGACGTAGAACATATAAGGTTCGTAGCCTTCGCTCAACACCTGCACATTTTGTCCGTCAATGGAGGCACCGGCCGAGATGTTGGTGGCAGCACCACCTTCTACCAGAGAGAGGTTCTTGACTTTCATCTTTTGCCAGGTCATGTTGAAGCTGACATCCCAGTTCCAGTTCTTGCTTTGAATGGGGCTGGCGTTCAGGGAAACTTCAATACCCTGACTATCTACATTACCCACATTGGTCAGGATATTCTTATCGAAATTAGTACCGGCGGGAGAGGCAACAGTAGCCAACAGGTCCTTGGTCTGGCGAGTATAGTAATCAAAGCTACCGGTAATACGGTCTTCAAGGAAGCCAAAATCAAAACCGGCATTCCAGGCGGTAGTAGTCTCCCATTTCAAATTAGAGACATAAGCCTCAGGGCGGTAGGTGGTGATGTACTGATTGCCGAACTGTGCTTCCGCCCCACTCTGGCTGGCTGTATAAACGGGCAGGTAATTATAGTTACCAATGCCATCCTGCTGACCGGTGACACCGTAACTGGCACGGAGTTTCAGGTTACTCAACACTGCATTGTCTTTCAGGAAAGCCTCTTCACTGACTCTCCAGGCCAAAGCTACAGAGGGGAAAGTTCCCCAACGGTTATCTTTGCTGAAACGAGAGGTACCATCACGACGCATGGTGGCCGTCAGCATATAACGCGAATCAAAAGTATAGTTCAGACGCGCATAGTAAGAGAGAAGCACATGACGCTCGTCGGAAGCGGCAGTCGTACTTTGTATCTCGCCTAATGTGCTCAGTTCACTGTATTGAGGGGAAGTACTCTTCCAGTATTGATAATCATATCCCACAGTGGCATCAATGCTGCTCTTCCAGGAGTCGAGGTATTTATTGTAATTGAAATAAGTAGTCAGCAGGCGGTTGGTGTTCTTTTGCGGGCCATATTTATAATCACGCCCATGAGTTGTCTCATACTGGGCTGCCTCAGCCGGAACATATATTTTGCCTTGTCCCTTGGCATAATCATACCCCAAAGTAGCATGAAATTTCAGTTCGGGCAGGAAGTGCATTTTGTAGTCCACATCAAAGTTACCGACCAGACGGGACACACGGCTGGTTGATTTATACTGTTTGAGAGCCCCCAGAGGATTGACCGTACCACCTGTAACCAACTGCCCTACATTGTCAGTAGCCTCAGTGTATCCGCCAAACGTATTGTTACCCGAATAAACCGGAATGGTAGGGTTCCAGGTTGCTGCATTCCAAATGGCATTTGAATTGGCGAAACGGTTGTCGTTACGCGAACCTTTCACATTGAAGTTCAGTTTCAGATGGTCGTCAAAGAAACTGGGAGATAAGGATACACTGCCTGTGATACGCTCTGCATTGTCCGTCTTCACCAAACCATCCTGGTTATAATAACCTAAAGACACACGGATAGGAAAGTTCTTTGCCAGACGACCGGACAGGCTGAGATTATTGTCCGTACCGAAAGCGTTATGATAGATTTTGTCATTCCAATCCGTGTTGGCATTACCCAGCAAGGCTTTCTGTGCATCCGAACCCTGAGTATTGACCACATTGATGAACTCTTCGCGTGAGAGCATATCGTTCAATTTAGTACGGGTCTGTATGGAATTGGTAGTTGTGAAACTCACTTTCATACGGTCAGTACTTCCTTTCTTGGTAGTAATGATAATGACACCGTTTGACGCGCGCGAACCGTAGATGGCGGTGGACGAAGCATCTTTCAGGATAGTCATACTTTCTATATCGCTCGGATTGATTAATGCCAAAAAGTTACCGTCATTACCACTGATACCACCCGTTTCAAGGGGTACGCCATCCAACACGATAAGCGGGTCGTTACTGGCATTCAGCGAAGCGCCGCCACGGATACGGATGGTACTTCCGGCTGTGGGCGAGCCACTATTACTCATAATCTGTACACCCGATACTTTACCGTTAATCAGTTGTTCGGGCGAGGAAATCAGCCCGGAATTGAAATCCTTGCTGCTGACATTAGAGACAGATCCCGTCAGGTCACTTTTGCGGGTTGTTCCGTAACCGATAACAACCACATCACTCAGTACCTGAGAGTCACTTTTCATCTTTACATTCACGGTATTGTTGTCCGGAATGGGAACAGTCATAGTTTCATAGCCCACATAGGAGATTTGCAAAGTGGTAGCTCCCGAAGGAACAACAATGGAAAAGTTTCCGTCAAGATCGGTTATCACGCCGGTACTGGTGCCTACCACCAGGATACTGGCGCCGATAAGGGGTTCGTTCGTGTCGTCTACGACATGCCCGGTTACTATTCTTCCGTCCTGAGCGGAAAGCGGGCTCGTAATTGCTGATAGTGCGATGCACAGCAGACATAGAAAAGCTGTGACGCGATGTCTTAAGGTTTTGTTTCTCATACTTGGTATTTAATTTAAAAGTGTTACTTATTCCAGCCAAATGCCGCCTATTTCTATTTCCGCCTGTTTCCCGGCAGTTCCTTCAAAGGACAGTTCAAGGCTTTCTATCTTTTCTACCTGGAAAGGTATCTCCGTTTGCGGACGGAAAAGGTTGTCGAGGAAAACCGGATAGGCATGAGGCAACAGGGCGGTATTGGTCTGTCGCAGTTCCGTGAGAGGAATGCGAATGATATCATCCGTTGTAGCCGTACACGATGCGAGATAGGTATATCCGTCCGAAGTAATGAAACCTGCTTTAAGCCCTTCCGGCATCTTCTTCACGTGCAGACAAAGCTTACGGCCGGCTGCAAGGCGTTCGGGACGACCGCTAATGTCATCTTTAATATAGCGGCGAAGAAAAAAGACCGGATTCGGGTCCTTGGATTCAAAAGTAATGCGGAGAGTCGGTCTCTCCGTTGGGGCATTCTCAATCAATTCACGATTGGTACGGCTCCACTCCGGCAAGGTATAGACTTCCAGGTTATTGTCGGTATCTCCCACTTCCAGTAAAGAAAGTGGCTTCGTAGAAGCAACTACATTCGTCTCCCACAGGGTAGCCGTAGTATAGTCCCAATCCAACGGACTCTTGGCTACCCCGGAAGGGAATGTCTGTCGTTTATCTCCCCGACAAACAACGATGTTATACCTAAAACAACCTTCTTTCATATCTGAGGCAGGAACAATGGCACGGTATGTGTAACCACCTGCATAGTTCATCTTGATAGATGGATTCTTTTCATTCCAAAAGGAGATTTTATCAGTATAGATGATAACGGAGTCGGGCTGTTCATTGCCGGCTACAGTGGCTTGTATGGTCAGGTCTTTGCCGGCATCAACAGTTCCCACCGGAGAATGATTGACTATGAAGTCAAGGTCTGAAGGTTGAGAGTGGAGAGTTGGGGAGACGTATTCGCCGAGAGTGATGTTTTGCCAATGGGTATCGGCAGTCCAGGTTCGGGAAGCGGATATGCCTTCGCGTTGCAAAAGATAAACGCCGGGACGAAGGGCGGAAATGGTACCGTTCGTGGCGGCAGTATGTCGGGAGTTATCTTTATCTAATCCATTTATCTGGAAATGTTTACCCAAGTCAGGCAAATCCAGCATCATATCCCATGCATTGGAAATGATATGCATCACTTCTTTATCCAAAGAAGGTTTGGCAAACGGATCGCTCACCTGCACTACATCGGGCATAACTTCCAGACGCCAGACACCATCTTCCAACTTATCTATCCAATAAGCACCTGTACCCTCGTAACTGACAACGGGAGAACTGCCACATCCGGCAATGGCACGAAGCCGTGAAACATCTTTCGGAAGGGTCTGCGTCGTATTGGAATAATAGAATTTCTCTCCATCGTTCAGTTCACTCAAATCCTGTACGTAGCTGACGCGGAAGTCATTGAACAGCGTATCTGCCGGATAACCGCCAAAGCTCTCTCCCCTGCCCACTTTTTGTGCCACTTCTGCGGCAATCATCAAGCCAAGAGCCTTGTTCGGAGTATAAGCCACATTCAGGTAATGAGTCTGATATTCGGTATTATATGCCGCCATATCAATAGGATCATACGCAAACTGTGTAATCCACTGGAAACCGGCAGAACGGAAAGTGCGGACAGTGGCAGGATAAAGATAGGAATAGAGATTGTCCGCAGGATCAAATTCATAAACCAGACGCGCCTTTTTATTGAAACCTTTCAAATTGGAGAAAGGAATATCGTATCGGTCTACCGCAGGCAGGAAGTTTCCTTTACGGGTATGTCCGGAAACAAGACCCACGGGATACCATTGATAAGTAGTACCCTGAACGGCAGTATCGTAGTAAGCCTCAACCACATGCTGATTGTGGCTGACATTATAGAATACCGGTTTCCGGTTGCCTGCACGTTTCAAGGCAGATAACATCTTGTTGATATAAGTACGCGTCTCGGCTACCGTACCCGGATGGCAGGGTTCGTTGTTGATTTCAAAACCTACGATGTAAGGATCGTCTTTATAGGCATAGCCTGTGTAAGAATTGACGTGGCGCACAAGGGCGGCAATATATTTTTCCTGCGCGGCAATGGCCTCTGCATCGCTATGAACAGCACATTTACCATAATTATAGGAAAAGCCGCCGGTAGGCTGGTTACGTTCGGGATAGCCATTGCCGAAGTTGGTTTGAGCAGTAATAACGATGCGAATGCCACGTTCCTGCAATTTAAAGATAAGATAATCCAGCAATTCCAAATGCTCGTTCTCCAGCAGGTTGCCTTCGCCATCGGAAATCTCAACGTCCCAGATGTGGATGCGGTAAGCATTCAGTCCCAGACGTGCAAAGTGGTAGACATCACGGTCGATAGCAGCTTTGCGGTCAATGCCCAGATAGCCCATTGCACGGTAAGCATGGGCAAAAGGCAGGGTATAATTCACACCAAAAAAAGAAGCCTCTTTCCGGGTATCGGACCAACGCATGACGCCGTTGGTATCCACATAAACAGTAGGGATACTTTTTCGTACTTGGGGCTGTGCGCTTTTTTGCACTTTGTTCTGTGCCGGGGCAACTACCGCCAGCAAACAAGTAATCAAGATAAGAATGTGTCTCTGCATGTCATCAAATTCAAGTTGGTTTTTCTTGACGGCAAAAGTAATGGAGGGCAATTATTCATCAAAGCAGATATCGGACATAAAACAATACAAAAAGGACATCCACTGATTATCAACAACATACATATAACATTTATGAACAATAAGCATAACAACAGCCGGGAATTCCCAATCAAAAGACTACTACTTTTTCTCCATTTTCTTGTAATTATTAAGCATAAAAAAGTATCTTTGCCACATCCCTTTGCTAAAGATAAGATGAAAAGATACACTAACATACTAATTTTACTACTTCTTACAGGACTTTTTATCCCTGCCGGGGCACAAAACAACCCTTATAAGATAGATGACTCTTTATACCCCTTTTTTCAGCGCGCCACCAAATCACGAACTTATCCCCAAGGATTGCTTATCGCTGACACTCTTTATGCAGAAGCAACCAAAAAGAAAGACAAAAAAGCACAATGTTTGGCACTTACCATTCCGGTAAGTTTCTACTATAGTTCCGGCAATTATGAGAAACTGGAACAGGCAGCCACTAAATTAAAGGAAGAGGCACGCAAAAACAACTATCTGCAATATTACTATTCCGCATATACGAGCGAAATAAATTGGCTCCTTAACAACGGACATTCACTGCGTGCCCTGCACAAAGCCGAAGAAATGAAAGAACAGGCTTTCAAAGACCAGCACAACTACGGCATCTTTTCGTGTATTCGTACCTTGGGACACATCTACTATATGCGTCAGAATAGTGAGGTAGCAGCCGAGTACTACAAAAATGCCTTGGAATACATGCTGAAGCATTTGCCCGAACAAGATCCGTCATACCTTTATATGAACCTTGCTGAGTATTACCGAAAGAAAGACGAAGGTGAAGTAGCATTGGAATACAATGAGAAAGCCGTGAAAACTGCTAAAACCAATGAGAGCCGTGTAGCTTCCCTAATGGATAAATGCCAGACTCTGTATAGTATGGACCGAATCGATGACTTTAACACTTGCTATGAAGAATGCCTGCAACTGGTCGAACAATATGGTGTTATCCGCAAATCAGCTTTGTTGCGTTTACGTATCTGCAAACTTGTTCTGGATAAAAAATACGATCAGGCATATATAACCGCTGATTCGATAGGAAGCCCATTACAGATTTACCAGATACGCCATGAGTTATATCTGAAATCAGGAAACTATGAAAAAGCTTATATATATAATAAGTTGATTCACAGATATCAGGATTCAATCAATCGCCTGGTACAATCCGCAGACATCGCCGAACTGAATGCACAGATAGGCAACGAACGCATGAAACTGGATGCCAAGGCCCTGGAATATAAGAATGCAGCACTCAACTTGAGGAATACCCAACTGGAACTGGACCGGACAAAGTCACAATCTGAACTGGAAAAGATAAATGCTGAAAACAGCAGATTGGTATTGAAGAACCGGAATCTGGAACTGGCACGTCTCAATGTAGAAGCGGAAAAACAGAAAGCCATCTTAAAAGAGCAGCAAAGTGCTTCTCAACATTACATCGTAACTCTCAGCCTTGTACTCTCATTCTTATTTCTTTTCACCTGTTTCCTGATATTCTACCTATACAGACGCCGTAAAACAATGGCCATCTTACAAGAAAAAAACGGAGAGCTCACCATTGCACGCGACCATGCCGAGGAGTCGGATCGGATGAAAAGTTTCTTTATACAGAATATGAGCCACGAGATACGTACACCGCTCAATGCCATAGTCGGATTCTCACAAGTTTTATCCACTCCGGATATGGAGGTGGACGAGGAAGAGAAAGCAGAGTTCAGCATGCTTATCCAGCAGAATTCCGAGTTACTGACTACACTAATTAATGATGTCCTCGACCTTGCCAGTTTGGAAAGTGGTAAATACACCATGCATCTGGCGCCTCATCGCTGCAATGAATTATGCCAGGTAGCAATGATTTCCGTTGTACATCGTAATCCGAAAGAAGTGAAGTCTTATTTCACTTCCGATGCACCAAATGACTTCTTGTTTGTGACGGATAAAGAACGCCTGCAACAGGTACTTATCAATTTCCTGACCAATGCGGAGAAACACACGGAACGGGGTGAGATTCACCTCCATTGCTCTCTCACAGAGAATCCGGGAAAGATAACCTTCTCCGTTGCAGATACAGGTCCGGGAGTTCCGGCAGACCAGGCAGACTATGTTTTCGACCGTTTCAGCAAACTGGATGAATTTAAACAGGGCACAGGACTCGGACTGAATATCTGTTCCATCATTGCCGAACGCCTGAAAGGTGAAGTGAAACTGGATAAGAGTTACACCAAAGGAGCACGTTTCCTGTTTATACTTCCACTGGACGGTGCTCCTGATAACTAAACAAAACTCCCCACTCGTTGTTCTCTTCGGAACGATAACAATCTAAATGAAGGAACAATGAAAAAGTTGACGTATTCTTTCCTGCTTCTGATGCTCCTGACATCAGTTCCGGCCCTGGCCGATTATGCGCCTGTCAATGTACAGACAGCACTGAAAAAGATGTACCCTGCCGCCAAGGATGTTGCTTGGTCACGGGATGAGGCTTACTATGTAGCGGACTTTATACAGAATGGTTACGACACAAAGGTCTGGTTCAACTCCGAGGCACAATGGGAAATGAGACAGATTGACTGGGGAACAATGGACGAAGTGCCCAATGCCGTGTACAACGCTTTTGTTGCAAGCGAATATTCCGATGGAATGGTGCAGGGAGTCACATTGGTTCAATTCCCTAAGAAACAATCAGTAATTTCCGTAGTTGTGGGAATGGCGAATACACAAACCAGATACCAACTACTGTTCACCCCCGACGGAGGACTTGAGGATGAACGGAATGCCACTTACTTTAATAATCTGCTGGGAGCCGAGGTGTTCCTGAACACTTAACTTTGCCAATTCCGTGCCACCTTATTGGCAAACTTTTGCCACCACATTGGCAAGACTGTGCCACCGTATTGGCAAGACTGTGCCACCGCATTGGCAAAACGTCGCCAAGCCTATGGCAAAGAGTTGGCAAAGCCGAACTAAACATATTGCTTAGGCGTCACCCCGAACTCCGTCTGAAAGCACTTGGAAAAGTAAGAGTGATTGGAGAAACCAACCATGTACATCACCTCGGCAACCGTGAACTTCTGTTGCTTCAACAGCATGGCGGCTTTCTTCATGCGGATGGACTTAATGTATTCCACAGGTGTCATGCCCGTCAGTTGCTTTATCTTGCGGTACATCTGCTTGTTATTGGTGCCAGTCCATTCGCAAAGGGCATTCACATTCAGTTCGGAGTCTGAGATGTGTTCTTCAATCAGATGAATCACACTTGCCAGGAACTTTTCATCATAAGAAACCGCCTCTATCTCCTTCGGGGTGGAAAGAACTTCCATGCGGGCTTTTGCCTCATGCGTCTCCCGGCTATGAAGTAACTGCTCCACACGCGAAAGTAAAATATCCGGTTCAAAGGGTTTAGGAATGAAAGCATCTATATGCAACTGGATACTTTCAAGCTCTGTTTCCTTATCGCTTTTCGCCGTCAGCAAGATGATGGGAATAGTGGATGTAGGAACATGCTTCTTGATATGACGCACCATTTCAAGACCATCCATTACGGGCATCATGACATCAGCAATAATCAGATCGGGCATTAATTCCAGGGTAAGTTCCACACCTATCTTACCATTTTCCGCCAAACGGCAACGATATTTAGTATGCAGTATCTGATAAATAAACTCTGAAACCTCCGGAGTATCATCCACAATCAGAAGCAATGGAGCATCCGGAGCGGGCGTATCTGTATCTGGAACCACAACTGTAACTCCGGCAGCGACAGGTTCGATATCAGAAGATACAATTTCCGGAGAAACCTCTACGACAGGCTGTTCCATAGCAATCACCGGAAGGGTCAGCGTAATGGCAGTACCTTTATTCTCTTCTGAAGAAAGCTGAACTTTACCACCATGCAGTTCCGTATAAGTCTTTACCAAATACAGGCCGATACCTGTTCCCTCCTTCGTGCCTGCCGTCTTGGGAGACTGGAAGAAGCGCTGAAAAACATACGGTTGATCCTGACGGGGAACACCGATACCTGTATCGGATACAGAGATATGCACTTCTTTATCAGAAGCCTGCAGACGAAGCGTTATCTCACCCTCTTCCGGAGTATACTTCACGGCATTGGATAAAAGATTATCCAAGATAGATTCCAGTTTTATGGCATCCATCTGTATGTATATCTTTTCACGGTCGGCATGGAAATGGAAAGTCAGCTTCTTCTCTTTCGCCTTCTCCTCTGCATACAAAGTGAATAAGCCACGCGCAAAAGACACCAGTTCGATTTGAGAAAGTATCAGTAATGTATTGTTTCCACTATCCACCCGGTTGAAGTCCAGCCCCTGATGGATAAGCGAATTCAACTTCATGGCATTGCGATGCACCTGTTCCAGTTGTTTCTTCTCCTGCTGATCCTTGATGCCGGGCAGCAACTTGCTGATAGGCGCGATAATCATGCTCAACGGAGTTTTCAGGTCGTGGGAGAGATTCGTAAAGAACTCCATCTTAGCCTGAGACTGCTCCAGGATTTTCTCTTTCTCCAGACGCTCCAGTTTCAGACGGTTCTTCACGCGGAAGAAGTTGATTGTCCAGAGTATCAGGACAAGGCACAGCAAGACATAAACGGCCTTTGCCCACGGGGTGTAGTACCAGGGCGGAATGATGTGGACGTCCAATGCATACGTTTTTTCGGACGGCTTGCCATGCGCATCCAGCTTACTCACTATCAGGCGGTAGTCACCGTAGCTCAGATTGTTGTAAGTAATCCGGTTCGTATTCGGTTTCAACAGGTTCCATTCACGGTCCACACCTTCCAGGCGATACAACAGTTTGCTTTTCTCTTCAAGGGAATAAGGCAGGTCGGAGAGTTCAAAAGCAAGATTGTTCTGGTCGTAGTCCAGATTTATACGCTGTGAGTAACGGATGCTTTGTGCGGATTGCACTGCATCAAGCGCCTGCCCCGCCCCAGACTGGTAAAGTTGATTATTGACGTAAAGGGCGGTCAATATCAACGGCTGTTCAAGGTGTTCCGCCAGCAAGGCCTCGGGTGAGGAGATGGCAAAACCGTCTGCGGTGCCCAGATAGAGTTCTCCGCTTGTCTTATCAAAGAACATGCTGGTGAAACGCTTGTCGGTGATATTCAGTCGGCGGACTTCCAGAGTCTGCTGGTCGGCTACCCAGAAACCGTCTGTGGTAGAGATCCAGATGCGGCCGTCGGCTTCGGCCATGGAAAGCACTTCGTAATGATTATAGGCATCAAATGGCAATATACGGATACTGTCGTTTTCGGGAGTCACGCGCATCACTCCGCCAGGGAAACCTATCCAGATGTAGCCGTCTTCGGCACAAAGGATAAAGTTAGGAGTACGCTCGCCTTTCAGTTCACCGGCAGCAATATGGGTGACTTCGCCGGTACGGGGATTTATCTTTTCGATGCTGTTGGGACTGTTATAGAGCAATGCCCACACATTCCCTTCCCGGTCGGGAATCATCTGATTGATGAACATGCCGGACAGGCCGTTGTGGATGGAATAAGTCTTCTCCGCCATGTAGAGTCCGCCGGAAGAACGCATGAGGTTTTCCTTATCTACAACGAAAATACCGCCGAGACAGGTAGCTATCCAGAGTTGTCCGTCACGGTCTTCAAAAAGGCTATAGGTCCAATTGGCGTTGTAGCGGCGGGTGCTGTCCACTATGTTATAATGTATAAACTGGCGTTTCGCCGGGTCGTAACGACTGATGCTGCCATCCGTAGCCACCCAGAGTTGTTGTTCACGGTCTTCGTAAAGATGGCGTACCCGGTTGTGGGACAAAGGATATTTCCGGTCTCCCATCTTGTACCAGGCAACGTCCTGTTCCCCATCCATAAGAGCGGTGAAGCGAATGAGGCCGTTGGTGCCGCCAAACCAATAAGTTCCGTGCGTATCGCGCAGCATGGAATAGAACTGGTTGCCCTCCCCTGTTCCGGTAATCTGCGAGATAGGGATATGACGCAACACACTGTTATGGCGGGACATGGAGATGCCGTAATCCGTACCCAGCCAGACGTTATGCTCGCGGTCGGCAAAGATGGTCCAGATGATATTGTTAGAAAGGGACTGGAGATTTCGGGAGTCATGAACAACGTGCAACAGGGGCTCATCCTCCTGATAGACGTACAGACCATTATCGGTGCCTACCAGCAATTGACCGTTCCCGTCCAGTGCCAGAGACTTGACGGAGTTATCATGGAAAGCATCTATCCGCTGTGTATGCCCGTCGGCAGGGGTGTATTTGAAAAGACATCCTTCTGTGCCTATCCAAATGCAACCGCGTGCGGTATCTTCCAGAAGTGAATTGACAAACTGGTTGCTTCGGCCACGGGTGACGGGCAGGTCTATGGTTTCAAAGCGTCCGGTGGCGGGGATGTAGCGGCAACAGCCGTTGTACGTGCCAATGTAGAGGTTATCGTCCGAGGCGCGGATAATGGAATAAATGGTCTGGTGCGGAAGTCCTTCGGTGATGGCGGAGAGTTGCCGGGTTTCCGGTGAGTAGGTATAGAGGCCGTTCAGTGTCCCCAGCCACAGCACGCCGTCACGCAATGCCAGTGTGCGGATGTCGGTCGGGAAGCCCGCTTCCGGTTCTTGGTAAGTGTCTGTCCGGTAGTTATAAATCAGTAGGCCATTGTCCGCTCCCAGATAGAGATAGGTGCTGTCCACCACCGTACCGCAATAAATGCGCGTATTGCTGCGCTCGCCGAAAGTGAAATGCGGTTGTGAGGAATAGCCGTCGTAACTGAACAGTCCTTTGTTGGAACCTATCCATATCAGTCCTTGCGTGTCTTGCAGGAAGCAACTGATGACGGACGCTTCCGTCCCCAGACTGATATTATCAAACAGTCTGTAATCGGACTTCTGCCCCGCCAGAGTGCAAGGAAGCCATATCTGTAACAGAATGAAAAGAAAAAGAACTGGTCTGTGCATATGCCGGGTTACGTTAAAGGTCCGGACTACTGTATTTCTTCGCACACCCGCATTTCCATGCCTTTATACACCACCACAATCTTATGTAGCCGGGTGCTGCCGATGGCACGCTTCACCGTATCGGTATCAGCGTAGCGGTTGGCTTGTGCGATAGCCTCCTGACGCAGTTCCTCCACACGGGTTTCGGGGTCTTTGTACTTGGCATACTTCAACTCTACAATGTAGCTGTGCGTCATGTCGGAGTAAATGTCCAGCATCGGACAGAGGAAAATATCGACATAGCCCGCCTGCGTATCTTGTTCGGAGATGGGGCGGTAGAAACGGTTCTGTGCGGTCATGGCAAGGGTGAAGCCATGCACGAAAAACTCGCCCTTCTGCTTGTCGCGCTGCGAGGCGTAGGTCTTCAGGCAGTCGGCAATGTAGTCGAAGTAGGCTTGCCAGTTGCCATCGTAAGCGAGCTGACTTGCCAGTTCACTCTTTTCGTAACTGCTGAAACTGAGGTCAGCTTCGTTGTAGGTGCTTAACAGGTAGGTATAGAGTTGTTCCTGAACTACCAGATTGGGGATGATGAGTTTGGTCTTTCCCCGGTGCATGCCGTTGATGGTGAGCATGCCGAAATAGTAGAGCAAGCTCACGAAATTATCGGGATTAGTGATACCGGAGGCAGGGAAGCCACTCTTCAGTTCGCCGGTGATGAAGCCCTGGCTCACGAGGGTTTGAATGACGGAGGCGTCGTGGGCAAACTCCTTGTCCTTGCGGATGAGCATGCGTAGTTTCTCGTAGTCGATGCGGATGTTCTCTTCCACCATGCTTAGCGGTGCTTTGCCATTATCAATGTAGTTCTTGACGAAGTAAAGCACCATATTGGAGTTGTACATCGTGGTTTCGCCGTAACATTCCTGCGCAAAGCAATAGTTATCGTACCACGGTTTCATTATCTCTATCAGTTCGTCTACACTATGTTTGAATGGACTGTTCGTTGAATAATAGGTCAGCATTTCGCGCACTTCTTCTTCCGTGAATCCCATCATCTGATTGAATTTCGGTGTGAGGGAGTAGTTGGTTCCGATGTTGAAGCCGCTGGTAAGGTCATCCATCGTCACGGGGCTTACACCGGTGATGAAGCAACGCTTGATGCTGGAATCCGTTCCCGCCTTCACCTTGTTGAAGAAGGCACGCAGGTAGCCTTCGCCGTGCGTTTCGTTGGTATAGCGATGCAGGCTTTCGGGGTCGGAAAGGATGGCGTTGGTGAAGTGGTCGTACTCATCGATAAAAAGGTAAATATCCTGTCCGGCGCGTTCGCACTCATGATAAAGGAAGTCGAACTGGTTGACGGCTCCTTCTATTGCGTCCAACTTTTCTTTGGTGCCTTGCGGCAGAAGATCGGCATAGACCTCGCAGAAATAGTCGAAACAGATTTGGCAGTGCGCATCCAGTCCTTTGCGGTAGTTGTTCAACTCGCCGGTGATGCCGGAAAAGTTGAGGTAGAGCACGAGATAAGTATTGCGGCTCGGCGTGGGGTGCTGGCCGATGTAGAGGTCGCCGAACAGTGCTTCGAACTTGTCGCGGGTGCGCACGTCGTAGTATTGCCTCAACAGGTTCAGCGTCAGGCTCTTCCCGAAACGGCGGGGGCGGATGAAGAAGAAGAAACGGTCAGCCTGCTCTATCATGGGGATGAAGTGAGTCTTATCCACATAATAATAATTGTCGAGGCGGATGTCGGCAAAGTTCATCATGCCGTAGGGAAGTCTCTTTCTGCCGGGTACTAAGTATTCTAATGGGTCCATATGATGTCCTCCTGCTGTTTTTGGGATATTTAATCCGTCGCTTTATGACGGGATAACGATACAAAGATAATGCAAATTGAGTGCAGAACTTTCATGCTTGCATGAAAAAGTTATGCCGAAATGCAGCTTATCTTATCTAAAGATAACAAAAGTTCTTATAGAAGGGGGGCATCGCAGTTATTATTTATAATGACTGAAAGCTTCCTTTCACAACAGTATGAAAGGAAGCTTTCGGTAAGTGTAAGGAAGAAGACCGGGACTTCAAACGGGGTATCAGCCCAACGGATTTTCATCTATACCGCCATCCCCACCGCCTGAGGGACCATCGTCCACAGTATCGGAGGGAAGCTCAATCCACTCCAGCGTGCCGCTGTCCACCAGCGCACGAGTGTAGGTGCCGCTGGAGGTCTTCTCCCGGTCGGGAGTAAACTCCACGCGGACGGCTTTCACTTGTTTCTGAAAATCGAAGTCTTTAAGGTCGGCCACGCCTACGGTATTGAGCGTGTAGCGGAAGTAGCCCAGCCCTTTGATGTGGACGGACTTTCCTTGTTTCATTTGGTTGTGCATCAC
>OGXV01000261.1_pt1 | contig 33194 bp, 32 predicted proteins | sample 1576391 | NCBI WGS metagenome assembly OGXV01 (sample SAMEA3541586, study PRJEB24748) | human gut metagenome | biome: human gut; feature: human-associated habitat; material: faeces | place: China | collected 2012 | reverse complement strand
ATTGATATATATATACAAAACAACGTTAATTTCATTAATATTGTTTTCTTATAATTGGCAACGCTTTTATATTTTAATACGAAAATGTCTATATCTTTATATGATATTATATTTTAAATATTATTAATATTGAAAATATAATAAACAAATTGCATTTATTAACACTTCCTCCTATTACATCCATTATAGAAGGCTCACATACTTTTATCATTCTTATATAACTTTCATATTCATATCTGCTATTGAAAATAGCTAATATTAAAACTATTAAAGACAATAACATCATTAATAATAATGGCATCTTATTTTTATATAAAAATTTTTTCACAGCAAATCAACTTTATTATTTTTTAAATATTTATACAGTTCTTGCACTGAATTAAAACTAACAACATTTATATGTTCTTCAAATTCATCTGCCATATTCCATATTATTTTATCAATCTCTTTGCAATATTGCTCAATATAATCACAAATAACAATATTCATTTCTCTACTCTCCGTATTTCAATTCTATTCCCTAATTTATATAAACTTTACATATCAAAGTTTACATTTATCTCCACTCAACATCTCCAGCTTCAGCTACAGCCTTTCTTAAGCCAGCAAGACGATTAATCGCTTCATTAAGTGTATATAACATAATTTTATATCTTTCAACATCAGCTTTTACCTCTACAGACGTCTTACTACTCTCTTTGCTCACTAAAGAATCAATCCACTATCTATTCCTCATAGTAATTTTGTTATAATACTGTTAGTGCCTGAATTCCATACACTTTAAGGTCAACCTTTCGATTAACTACTTCAATCCCGTCTGCCTTAAGCAGCTCCTCCTGTTGTCCTGCACCGCCAAATGCAAATGCACCCGACAGTTCTCCCTTGGAATTAACAACCCTGTAACATGGTATATTATCTGGGTCAGGATTTCTATGAAGTGCATTACCTACTGCTCTTGCCATTCCTTTATTACCAGCAAGCTCCGCTATCTGTCCATAGGTCGCAACACAGCCCTTAGGTATTTTCTTTACCGCTTCATATATCCTTTTTGTTGGATTATCAGTAACAAGCTCGTAACTTTCCTTAATCATTGTCTTAATAGCATCATCTGGCACTGAACCATCAAGAATTATTGTGTTCCAGTTCTCCTTGTTCTGGTGCCATCCGGGAATTACCGATTTGAAAGCACTTCTCCAGTAATCTCTCCATTCTTTATCTGCCTTCACATTAAGATTAACGTATCCATCTTTCTCATATATCCATAAAAAAGCCTTCTTGCTGCCTTTAACCCTCACTAACTGCCAGTTAGTATCGCGAAAAGGTGTTTCTACATATGTATCAGGAAATGTCAAACCATAGTCCAGTGCTTCTTTTCTACTCTGCATAACTTTCCTCCCTCTTTATTTAATCAATGTATCTGTCTTTAGCCTGCAACAAACTACATCTTTATGCGAGTACACATCATCGGTATGTAGGTCCTTTTGTGTAATCGGGAATTCTATCAGAATTTCCTATTATATAAAAAATACTGTTTACAGTTCATATTATTAATAGTATTCTGCATTGTCAGATTAAATATTTAACCCTATAACCACAGTATAACTTTTAACATACTCACTGTAAACAGTAATGCATTATTTGATATATTTAACTGTTAATTATTAACTGCCTTACCTTCTGCAAAGCTGTTATTGGCAATCATACCATTTTCTATATTTAAATCTGCCTCTTTGCTGTCAAGCTTATCTGTCATTATAAATAACACAAGCCCTGCCGTAAACAATAACACTATCATAGACACACCGATATTAATGCTTCCAAATATCTGAGAAGCCGCACCTACAACCAATGTTCCCAAAAACGAAGCACCTTTTCCGCATATATCCATAAGTCCGAAATATTCTCCTGACCTTTCAGCCGGTATTATCTTTGCAAAATAAGAACGTGACAACGCCTGTATGCCACCCTGAAACATACCAACAAATATAGCTAATACCCAGAACTGCCACTGGCTTTTCATAAATACTGCAAATACTGTAATTCCTATGTACGCTATTATGCAGGCAGTTATAAGACGTCCTGTGCTGTATTTTGAGGTAAGCCTTCCAAATATAATAGCAAATGGAAATGCTACAAGCTGTGTAACAAGCAGAGCCAGAAGCAGACCAGTTGAATTGAGTCCAAGTGCTGAACCATAAGCTGTTGCCATATCTATTATTGTATACACGCCATCAATATAGAAGAAAAATGCTACAAGGAACAAGAATATTTTCTTCTGCTTTACAACTCCACAGAGTGTATCCTTAATTCTTACAAAGCTTTCCTTTACTGCGTGTGGCTTTCTTTCAACATAATTAATCTGCTTATAATTCTTAATAAGCGGAACTGTCATTAAGAACCACCATAAAGCTACTATTACAAATGATATGAGCATTGCCGCACTCAGAGAAATTCCTATTTTATTGTATCCTAATACAAAGATAAGGCTTATAATAAATGGAATACAGCTTCCTGCATATCCGTAAGCGTATCCATTTGACGATACAATATCCATTCTCTCGTCTGTCGTGACATCTGATAACATAGAGTCATAAAATACAAGACTTGCAGAAAAACATACCTTCGCAATTACGAATACAACAAGAAATGATATCCACGAACCTGTAATGCCCATTGCCACACACGCAAGACAGCCAGCTATTACACAGCCTGAGAATATAGGCTTTTTAAAACCTTTCGTATCTGCGAGCGTTCCAAGCACCGGTCCTAACACTGCTACAATCAGTGTCACAATAGAAGCTGCATATCCCCAGTATGCAAGATAATCTACTGATGATATTCCTGCATTTTCTGCAAGATAATTAAAATATATAGGTAATATCGTAGACACCATAAGTACAAATGCCGAATTACCAACGTCATATAATATCCAGCCTTTTTCTTTAGCTGTAAGCTTAAATCTGTTATTGCTTTTACCCCTCATACTGCACCTCTTTCTTTATAAAGCTTTCCACATTCTGAATGTTATCCGATATACACTGTTTCTGATTATTATCACAGCCTTCTATAAGAACCGAACCAAAGCTATAATTAAATGCTTTATCCAGCTCACAAGCATTATTTAAAAATCCGTCAAATTTAATAATTGACTGATATGCCGAATTCTTGGCGTGCCTGTATAATGATAACAATTTCACTGTGCTGTCGTTGCACTCCTTATTCTTATGATAATTCACAATCAAGCCGTGCATTTCCTTATAATTGCCAGATACCTTAAGTAAAAGATATATAAACCAGCGTTTTATGTGCGATGGTGCAACAAGCAGATTGTTATAAGAAATCATTCCCTCAAGTGCCTTTATCACGTCCTGCATAGTTGTACCTGGATAAAATTCACTTATTACTTTTGCATTCTTCTCTGACGGAATAATATGCCTTACCAGCGACTGTGTTATTGGATTCTTCTTATCCATAACCATAAGTTCCCTGTCAAACTCAACTTCTATCTCGGCGTGCGATATTCCACTTTCATTTATCTTATCCTCAATATAACCATGACAGCTTACATCAAGTGCAAAATGATTAAGAACACCGTATGTGTAAGCCAGATATGGCTCTCTGTCTTTCTTTTCTGATATTACTTTTCTTGCTCTTTCAAAAAATTCCTTACCTGAATGTTTGTGCAATTCATACCCAATACTGTTAATTGAATTAGACTTTAATGGCTTATAATAAAACAAAATATCTGGTCCATGTAATCCAATAAGATATAATTGAGGATATTTCTCAACTATCTTTTTCTCATTACCGTCAAGCATAGAACGTACCTGCTGCCCCATTCTATAATGTGCATATGTTGATGGCATATTTTCCTCCCATTTTTCAATTAAAATATGTTATAGAACATTTTTATATCTGTTCTTTATGTCATTGAAGTTTATTACAGGACTGTAAATATTGTAGTATAAATTGATAAAATTGATGTAAATTAATATATATTTCAGGTATAATAAAAGCCCATAAAATATTTGCACGAAATATAATTACGGTGGATTTATTGATTTCATATACTTTATAACTTTTTAAGCACTCTTGTCATAACATTTTCCCAATGATAGAATGTAATAAAGATATATATTTTTTATTTCTCCAATATTGTCAGATAATGTATATGACAGTATCACAACAAACATCTGTTTAAATGCTATGTCATTATTTTATATAACTGCTATGCTGTCAGGCATCATTACCACAGATTGGAGAACTTATGGAAAATACTAATATTACAGACAATACAAGGCAGGCTGGACATTCAGCAGACAGCACTATAAATGCAGGAACTGACATAAAGTCATCAACAACGAATACAAGTCAGCATACTATTGATGATATTAATTCAGGACAACAGCCACTTGAGGCGGAAAGCACTCTCCGACTATCAGATATGTATGAGAAAAATGTCGACAATCCTGAGCTTGAACTTACTGTAAGAGTTATCAATATCAATACTGATAATTATGCTGGTAATAAGGCTCGTACTATTAATTCAAAGTATAGTAATGGTTCTGGCAGGAATTCAAAGGATAATAATAATTTCAACAGGACAAATATGTATACATATAGCTCTGAATTTCTTTCTAAATGTGAGACACTTAAGGACTATATGACATTTGTTAATAAGGTGCGTATAAAGACCGATATTGAAAAAATTGATATCCGCACTGCTGTTACAGAGGCTGTAGATGAATGTATCGCTGAGAATGTATTGTCGGAATTTTTTAGAAATCACAGAGAGGAAGTGATTACTGTGAGTATTTATGAGTATGATGAGGAAGGTCATCTTGAAGTAGTCAAAGAAGAAGGACGACAGTTAGGACTTGCAGAGGGCAAAATCAAGGAACGCTCCAATGGCATTAAAGTTTTTATTAAATTATGTAAAGAAGTTAATCTTTCCGATGAAGATACAATTTATAAGCTTATGAAAAACTATAAACTTTCTAAAGAAGAAGCTGTTAATGCTATCAAGAATAATTCATAACATTTTAGAATTTGTCTGGTAACTTATGTTAATTTTGATTATCTGTGGTGGTCGGGTTATTATCGACCACCACTTTTATAAAATCATTAAAATATAAATTTACTATCTATGAATTCTGATTCAGAATTTTTAAAATCTATCCATTACATTAATCAATCAAAGAAAGTAAATATTATTGACAATATTTTATAAATCTTACAAATGCCTCTTTTCCATTATCGTCTGTCTTGTATACACCGGCACATTCAAGCACCTGCACAAATACCTTGCCAATTTCCAATCTGATTATCTCATCAATATTATCTTTAGTTATATTATAATTGTCTTTCCAGCTATCAACCCATTGTGCGTGCTTTTCAATTTCGCTGATTAAGCGGACATCTTCATTATTTAACAGAGCGTTTTTTAAAATGCCCATTTCCTTATCAAGTCTTGCTGGAAGTATAGCCATTCCCATAACCTCAATAAGACCAATATTCTCTTTCTTTATATGATGAAGATTTGCTGATGGATGATACACTCCCCATGGACACTCATTTGTAGTAATATTGTTTCTTAATACCAGATCCATCTCATAATTATCACCTTTCCGCCTGCATATCGGAGTTATCGTATTATGCTGTTCACCATCTGTATTGCAATATATAAATGCTTTTTCATCAGTGTAATTCTTCCATTTATCTAATATATAATCACAGGCATTAACAAGGCTGTCTTTATTATTACTGCTAAGCCTTATTACTGACATAGGCCAGTTAAGAATTCCTGCATTAACATCACTGAATCTATCCAGCTTGAATGTATACACATATTCTACTCTTGCCATAGGAAATTCATATGCACCGCCCTGAAAATGGTCGTGACTTAATATAGAACCTCCTACAATTGGTAAATCCGCATTAGAACCTAATGTATAATGCGGAAACATATCTGTGAATTCAATAAGCTTTTTAAATGTGCTTTTATTAATCTTCATAGGAATATGCTTATCATTAAACACTATGCAATGCTCGTTATAATATACATAGGGTGAATATTGCATATAGTATTTCTCACCACTTAATTCAAGCGGTATAACTCTTAGATTCTGCCTTGCAGGATGTGACAGCGTACCGGCATAACCTTCATTTTCCTTACACAAAAGGCACTTTGGATAACCGCTTGCCGCCATCTGTCCCTGCTTAATTATATCCTTCGGGTCTTTCTCCGGCTTTGACAGATTAATCGTTATATCTATAGTGCCATATTCTGAATTATACTTCCATTTCTGGTCTTTCTCAATCCTGTCACATCTTATATAATTGCAGGCTTTATTAAGTTCATAGAAATAGTCTGTCGCAAGCTTTGGATTATTATTATAAAGCTCCTTAAAATGCTTTCTTACAACAGAAGGCATTGGTGTGACAGCACCCATTACCTTTGTATCAAACAAATCCCTGTTAAGCTGCGTATCTTCTATAAGTCCATTATCAACTGCTATTTTAAGGCAGTCCGACAGGATATCTGCTATTGGTCTTGTGTTATTCAGCTCCTGCACACCTGAATTCTTAATTATCTCACTATCTTCTGCAAGTCCGTTTTTTTTAAAAATATCCAGCAACCTGTTTACTATAAATATCTTATCATCAGCTTCTATCAGTTCATTCTCTGAAGCATAATTGACAAGCTCTGATATAACCTTGTCTATATCTGGAATATTTTCCGTACCTTCCTTGGCATCACTACTCATTATATTGTCTGATTTCTTCATATCTTCTAAATTTCTCATATTATTCTGACACCTCCGCAATGTCTGATTTGTAATATCATACTTGCACCATCACCGAATATCCTATCCATATTTCTTCTGTATTCATCTACGGCATTATCTTTGACAATTGCAAGTATTGTTCCTGCAAATCCACCTCCGTGAACCCTGCATACTCCATTACTGTATGCACCATTACTATATGAACCATTATCACCTAAGAATATTTCACTCATCATAAGTCCAAGTGAAACGCCCTGATTGGCAGTATCTTTGGTTGAATATATATTTTGAAGATATTTGTAAGATGAATCACCTGACTTTGATACCAGCCTCAAGAATTCATCAATATTTCCAGATGTAAGAGCATTCACTTCATTTTCTACTCTCTCATCTTCCTCTATAAAATGAACTGCTCTTAGTATACACCTGTCACCGAACTTCTCCTGTAGTTCTTTAACGTTATCAAGTATATCCTTTAATGTAATACCACGAAGAACCTCCTGCCCGAAATAACTTGCAACTGCATTCATCTCACGGCGGATATCTGCATAATCATCTGTCAAATCCTTATGTGAACCTTTAGTGTCAGTTATACACAAGCTGTAACCGAATTTTTTTATATCCACAGCAAGCTTATTAACAACTGGATTTTCCTTATTATTAAAATCAATATAGACCATATTTCCAACCGAACATGCCATCTGATCCATAAGTCCACAAGGCTTACCAAAATACTCATTCTCTGCCATCTGTCCGATAACCGCAATATCTTCTACCGATACTTTTCCAGCATTATATATATGTGACTGTATTGTTCCTATAAGTGTTTCAAATGCCGCAGATGATGAAAGTCCTGCTCCCATAGGCACATCACTTGTTATAAACGCATCAAATGCTCCTGTCTTGAAACCTTTTTTCTTAAAGCCGGCAATCACACCTTTAACAAGTGCCTTAGTGGTTGAGTATTCATCCTTATTAATATCCGTATCTGATAATGACACTTCTAGCATTGGATAATCGTCCGACACAATTCTTATAATTCCGGCATTAACACCACTATGCCCAGATAAACCGCCTTCCTCTAACACACTGTCCTTGGAATTAACCGGTCTTACTACTGCGATAATATCCAGATTAACAGAAGCCGCAAGAACTTTTCCATTCTGGTGGTCTGTGTGGTTACCGCCAATCTCACTTCTTCCCGGTGCACTGAATACAGACACTTCCCCTTCGCCATATAGCTGCGTAAAACAGTTCAACGCATTAATATATCTTTTTCTTTGGTATTCAAGCTGACTTTTATCAATATATAAATCCTTTAATATATTATCAATGCCACCCGAACCAATTACTTCAGTTAATTCAGTAGTATTATATAATTGTGATGTAACCATCATCTTCTACCTCTTCCATAAAATATAATCTCGTTGCAAAGTCTTGAAAAAATCGGACATTTTCATTATATCCAGTTGCACTGAAACCCTGCTTTAACTTAACACCTGAATACATAAGTGTATCTCCATACGCAACATAATCTTCTGTCTCGCCATCCATTTTCTTAAGCTTTGACAGTATATCCTGTAACATAGAACCCTGCTTAATATGTATTGGCGATACCATATTAACAAGCTCACCAAATTCTTTAATATCATATTGAAGCTTTCTGTTGTAAAAATGGTATTTCTTAGCTTCATCAAGACCTTTAGCCCTGTAACAGGCATACTGTGTGTTAGGTATAACGTGTTTTTGCATAATTAATCCGACGGCTTTCTTCTTATCCGTTGATACTACTGTCCATTCTGCCATATTGCCTCTACCATTATTTAACACACTGGCATTACCTGCATTTTCTTCTTCAAAGCTTTCTGTCCTGTAAAATGTACCAGTAAAGAATACATTTCTTAACTTCTTGTACAGTTCAATCTGACATTTCACAGCATTTAATTCCTCTTTATTCATATCACACATATTACATTCATAGCCAAGAAGCCCAAATGCAGCAACTGCAAATCTGCTCTCTAACGGCATATTTCTTAATGTCTGATGATTAGGGCTTGCCGATACATGGGCTGAAATACACGATAACGGATAACCATAGCTGTAATTATACTGAATCTGTGCCCTGCAAAGCGCATCTGTATTATCACTTGCCCATATCTGCGGAAAATAGCATAACATTCCCAGATCAAACCTGTTGCCGCCTGCCGCACAGCCCTCAAATAATATGTCAGGAAATCTATTAGTAAGCTCCTTCATACATCTGTACAAGCCGCACACATATCTATGCGATACTTCCTTCTGCCTGTCATGTGGCAGATTTTTAGAATAATAATCGCTGAATATTCTATTCATATCCCATTTTACATAAGATATATCTGCTGATGAGAACACCTCACTCATCTTCTCAATTATATAGTCCTGAACAGATTCATAGGTTAAATCAAGGATTCTCTGGTTACGTCCCTCTGAATGTTCTACATCTGGTATTTCAATTACCCATTCAGGGTGTGCCTCATATAATCTGCTGTTCACACTCACCATCTCAGGCTCAACCCATATTCCAAATTTAAGCCCGGATTCTTTTATCTTATCCGCAATGCCAGCTATTCCATTTGGAAGCTTTCTGCTATTCGGTGTCCAGTCACCTAATGAACTTGTGTCGTCATTTCTCTCACCAAACCAGCCATCATCCATAACGAACAGCTCAACACCTGTATCCTTAGCTGCCTTTGCAAGCTTCACAAGCTTTCTTTCATTAATATTAAAGTATGCCGCTTCCCAGCTATTAATAAGAACTGGTCTTTCCTTGTCACGCCAGCTTCCACGCACAATGTGCTTTCTTACAAACTCGTGCATATTATGGCTCATCGAATTATACCCCTGGTATGAATAAGTAAGCACTGCCTCTGGAGCTTCAAAGCATTTTCCTGCTTCAATAATATAAGAAAATGTAGCTGGATTAATTCCCGATACAAGCCTTAATTTACCATATGAATTAACCTGTGCCGCTTCATAATGATTGCCGCTATATATAAGATTAAATCCATAACATTCGCCATAATCTTCTGTCGTTGAACTTCTTCCTATCATAAAAAATGGATTAGCTCTGTTCGATGATGTTCCTGTTACAGACTCATTTACATACTTACCGGCACGAAGGGATATTCTGCTTCTATTCATCTCCCTTGCCCACGCACCATTAAAGAACGACAATTCATAATCACTCTCGTTTAAATCAAGCTGCATACTCATTAATCTTTCAAGCCTTACGCTCTCATTTCCTGAATTAACAAGCTTCGCACTTCTCGTTATAATGTCACATTTTTCATATACATAATAATGAAGCTCCAGTGTGAGATTATAATTCCTGTCCTTAAGATAGATAACGAGCTGTTCAACCTCTCCATTATCATCATAAGACCCCGGAAGCGTATCGTATTCTTCCTTGCCCTGTATAATCTCTGCCCTGTCAAACACCATATCTGTTGTACTGCTTCCATTAGGATATGTGACTTCGATAAAAGGCTCTCTTATATCGCCTTTTCCCAATGATGACATTTCAAGGCACACATCTTCCAGCGAATAAGACGAATAATCTTTATTGTATACATTAGTATTACCCGGAATAAATGTATGCTTCTCTGTCATCACAGCCTCATTGGCGTGTAACTTTCTTCCATAATACAAATGCTCCAACTGCCCGCTTCCAAGCACGGCAAACACATAAGATGTATTGTCAGTATCAAGCACATACATATTATTATTAATCGTTATCATTAATGGTTCTCCTTAATTCTTTCCGATATCTCTTCCATTTTCTGCTCTGTTAAAATGTACCTTCTGTGGAAGTAAAATACTGCGATAAGCAGACCTATTATCGGAATTACTGTCATTGTCATTCTAAGTGCTACTACCGAACCACCAGCCACAGCATCTGTCACTACGTCTGTATTACTGCTTAACTTGCATACTGAAAGGCATATTGACACAACTAATGCGGCTATGCCTGAAGCAAGCTTTACAACAAATGTCTGCATTGAAAATATAACACTCTCATCTCTTCGCTTATTCTTAAATTCGCCATAGTCAACCGTATTCGCCAGAAATATAGTCGTTAAGACTAATAACATTCCATTTGCTGCAAATATGAAAAATGCTGGAATAAACAAAATAAACACACTCGACATTGATGTGAATATAAGAATAAATAAAACTATATAACCAGCAATAGCCATAACAAAGCTTACATAAAATATCTTTATTGTATTCAAAAACTTTCTAAGAAGCGGGAACAATACCATCATTGATAATATCTGTATTGCACCACCAAATGTATTAAATAGTGTATAACCGTTGTACCAGTCTGCACCGCCAAAATCATATTTAAAGAAATATATGACAAGGTTAGAAGTTATGTACACAGATGTATTAATAAGAACAATTGTTATAACCACTGTAACAGCCTGATCATTCTGAAAAAGTGCCTTGAACATCTGCTTTACTGATACTGTTTCAACATCAACTGTTGATTTTTCCCTAATATTAAGGCAGGTAATAAGTATTGCAGCAAAGAACAGTATTGATATTATAAGTGCAAACCATTTAAAACCTGCATATTCATTGCCCTTTCCAAGCATATATACACACTGCATTGTAATAATTGTAACAAGTGCTGAACCTACACCTGCACAGGAACGTGCCATCGTTGACATATTCTCTCTTTCCTTACCGCCCTCTGTAAAAGCTGGTATCATTGACCAATAAGGAATATCCATCATTGTGTAAGTAACGCCCCACAAAACGTAAGTTACTGCGGCATAAGCAACAAGTCCGCCGCCATCAAGTGTTGGTGGTGCAGAAAACATCAGAAACAATACAACAGCATTAAGCAATGTTCCAATAAACAGCCATGGTCTAAACTTCCCCCATCGGGTTCTTGTCTTTGCAACAACTACACCCATTATAGGGTCGTTAAATGCATCAAATACTCGTGCCGCAAGAAGTATAATCCCCATTGCTATCGCACTAACCCCAAGTATATCCTGATAATAATACAGAATATAACTTGCACAAAACATATAAACCATATCCTTGCCAACTGCACCTATGCCATAAGATGCCATTTCTTTCTTATTAAGCCCCATACGCTACCTCTTTTCTTTCTATATGTCTGATTTCTTCATATTTTTTAAGTGTCTGATTTCTGCACGCCGTATTAAATGTCTGATTTCTTCATATTCACTGCTAATTTGACAGCCTCATATGCACCATTATATATACCCATCTGTTTATTCTTCTTGATGTTCTTACACATATCTGTAATGTATGTATCATCTTCCATAAACAGCTTTATCATCTGTAAAGTATGAGGTATATCCCTGCACTCAAGTGTTCCGTCACCTATCTCTGCTGAATGAACAGCACCCCACTGTTCGTGTCCGCCAACTCTCTTTATGAATAACTTTGGCACTGGATAGAATGCTAATTCACTTGGTTTTGTAACAAGCACATCTGCACTCCTCATCAAAAGGTTAGTACAATACACTGCCTCGAATATATTCTTGTGATAAAAGCCGTGGATACCTGTTATATTATCAGATGTGTCTTCACTTGAATTATCTGCTGTAATATTCTTAGAATTATCATCTCTATTGTTATCTGTCACTACATCAGAATTGTTTATCTGGCTGGCTGATAATGCCTTAGCAGCAAATGCCTTGGTGTCTTTCCAGTTGTCAAAATGCTCAGTTGCCAGTTCTCTCATCTGTGGGATATCTCTTATAAGTTCGTCCCATACATTTTTATAATCACCAACATTAACATATAACACTGCCTTATTCTTCTTAATATAAGGAATAAGGTATTTAATTATATGGGCAAATATCTCTTTCTGTGCACCTGCGCCACCAATTGTAAGCAGAAATCTCATAGGCTTTCCGTTCTGTTTTCTTGCTATTCTTGCATTGCAGTCAGCCTCAATATTAGCTACAAGCTCGTGGTCGATATAATGTCCTGTGTATACAAGACTATCTGCTGGCATTTCATTTAACACCTTATTGCCGTCCATTCCATTAAGTATCCTATAACCTTGATAAGCATAATGAGTCTGGACTGTATGAATACTTCCTTCTGACAAATGCAATGCCATTGGCCAGTTATCCGGTATTGCATTAACAACATTTTTCATACCTGCGTGTACTGCCGCCTGTGCCGGCCATACGTGAGTTGCAATAACCGGAATATCTTTAGGAACATTCTTATATACAGGTGCCATAAGCTCTGCATTCTTCTGGTCTGAAGCGTTATAGGAAAGCTTTCTGAAACCCTCGTAATTCATTGGTTCCCACACCAGTCTGTTAAACAGCCTGCTCTTTTGTGATAACCTTGAACCAAGTGAATACAGGTCGTTCTGTGCCCTTATAACTTTAGTACAGGTTGTATTATCATAAGAATTAAGATCCATCCAGTAAGGAATATATCCAAGTGCATTAGCCGCTGAAGCAATCGCCATTGATATTCTGTAATGTCCAAAACCCATTCTTATATTGCCAACTATAATACCTTTATCAGTATCAAATTCTTCTTTATTACCGTTAGATACGCTTGCAGGCTTATCTGCAACCCTCACATCATACACGCCAAGCATATCACCTATGTATTTGTTCTTCTTTATTGTCACCTTATAGTCGGCATTGCTGTCATCACCATATTTTCTTGCGTATTTCTTTTTGGAATTAATAGCTTTTCTATATGCCTTTCTATCAATTTCATTGTTAAATATAACCTTTGATTTGTCCTGCATTATATATTTCTCCTTTTTATTATCAACTACCTTCCTTAACTGCCACACCATCTAATAATATTCCCACAATCTCATCAAGTCCCTGTGTATATGTCATTCCTGCTCTCATAAGAATGTCTCTTTGGAAAAATTGTTCTATTGATGCCTCCATCATCATCTTAAACATCAATAAATTAACCGGTCTTATCACTCCTTCCTCAATCCCCTGTTCCAAAAGCTTAATCGTTGTCTCCCAGCCATTCTCCAGACGTTCTTCAACGTGTCTGTATATCTCCGGAAATTTGTCTTTTAACATATATAATTGTCTTAAATCAATATCTTTATAACTCTCAGGCATAACTCCAAGAATACGTCTTATCTTCTCAATTGTTGATAATGTATCATCTTCTATTATCTTTGATTCGCTCTCTTTAATCGTGTCAAACAGATAATCTACCATCTCCATAAACAGAGTGTTCTTATCTTTAAAAATTGTATATATTGTCTTCTTACTCATTGCAAGAATAGAAGCAATATCGTCCATTGTAAATTTAAGGCCTTTTTGATTAAATGCCTGTATCGTTGCCTGTAAAATCTTCTCTTTATTATCCATAATGCTCCTTTTAATGTTGTGTATCAGTGACGCTTATAAAACAAAAAATCAAGGAAACTATTTCTTTTGTTTTAGTTTCCTTGATTGTATCACATTATTTTATTGGGTACAATTGCTATTTTTATATAATTATTTCAAATATTTTTAGTAGCTTTGTACAATTTGTTGTATATTTGTATTATCTTCTTATTATCGTTATCATATATTTTGTTATACCTGCATTATATACCTGCAACCATACAGAACGTTATTTTTTCAGATTTTTCTGTAATACACCGATTAATTCCTCAATAACTATTGGTTTGGTTAAGAAGCCATCCATACCGCATTCCAGTGCTTTCTTTTTGTCCTCATCAAATGCATTGGCAGTCATGGCAAGAATGGTAATTCCAGCCAGTGCCGGGTCATTCAGAGCACGTATCTGGCGGGTAGCCTCGTATCCATTCATTACCGGCATCTGCACATCCATCAGCACCAGATCATAATCACCCGGATTCGAATTCTTAATTTTCTTAACTGCCTCTGCTCCATTTACGGCAGTATCAACCTGGCATCCATATCCATTAAGAATCTCCACTGTAATTTCACTGTTTAGTTCATTATCCTCCACAAGCAATATACATCTTCCTCTGAAATCTGAACCTGCTGCTAAATGGGATGTATCCTCTGCTTCTGCCTGCATCTGTCCAATGGCAATCATCAACGTGTCTCTGATATCTGACATGAACATTGGTTTTGAACAGAAAGCAGTTACCCCTGCAGCTCTGGCTTCCACTTCGATATCTGACCAGTCATAAGCAGTTAGGATAATGATTGGTGTATCATCACCAAGGCTGCGAATCTGGCGGGTGACTTCAATGCCATTCATATCCGGCAGACGCCAGTCGATGATATAAGCGTGGAATGCATCTCCCAGTTCCATAGACTGTCGTGCACGAAGAACAGCTTCTTTTCCGGAAAGTGTCCATTCTGAACGCATTCCAATCCTCACAAGCATTTTTGTCACACTGTCACAGGTATTGAAATCATCATCTACAACCAGTGCCTTAAGGCCTTCCAGTTCTGCAATCTTCTCTGTATGATGCTGCTTAAAATGAATCCGAAATGGCAGACGGACAATAAATTCAGTACCTTTGCCCTGTTCTGTCTGAACCTCAATCGTTCCACCCATCATATCTACAATATTCTTGGTAATGGCCATGCCAAGTCCTGTCCCCTGAGTCCTGCTGACTGTGGAAGTACGCTCTCTCTCAAAAGGAGAAAAAATCTTCTTTACAAATTCTGTACTCATGCCGATTCCGTTATCCTTTACCCGGATCTCGTACAGTCCACTGTCCTTTACCGTCCCCGGAAACTGCTTCAACCGGACAGAAACAGTTCCTCCTGCAGGAGTAAATTTAACTGCATTAGACAAAAGATTTAAAAGTACCTGATTCAGTCTTGTCTTATCACAATAAACATCCTCATCTTTCACATCCATTGCGTCCATATAAAGATCCAGCTGCTTTGCATAAATCTGCCCACTTATGATGGTCTTAAGATCATGAAGTACATCTGACAGACTTACCTCAGTTTCTTCCAGATGAATTTTTCCACTCTCAATACGGCTCATATCCAATATATCATTAATCAGTGAGAGCAGATGATTACTGGAGGAAAGAATCTTGCCCAGATAATCCCGGACTCTTTTTTTATCATCAATATTACTTACCGCCAGTGTGGTAAAACCGATAATCGCATTCATTGGTGTGCGGATATCGTGAGACATATTAGAAAGGAAAGTACTCTTTGCCCGGTTTGCTGTCTCTGCAGCACGTACTGCCTCAGAAAGTGCCTGATTCATTTTCCAGTCAGCAGTACGATCCGACATAACCAGGATATATTTCTTTTTGCCGTTTACTTCACTTCCCATTGCAATATTATGGAACCAGCGTTTTTCTCCTGTCTTCAGATGAACATATTCAAAATCCCATTCTCTCTGTTCATTAACCTGGATTTCTTCCAGATAATTTTTCTCTGGCTCTCCCTGTTCTGCCGTATGCAGTTTACCCAGAATACTAATATCTTTACGAATCTGTTCCACCGTAATGCCAAGCAGGTTTTCCACATTCGGACTAACATAATCTGCATGGTATGTTTTTGCATCCAGCATCAGGAAAACGTCATCCACATTCATTGAAAGCTTTTGAAACAGCTCATCCCGGTACAGTATCTCCGTATCTTTTTTCTTTAAGTTTATCCTGCTTTTTTGAATAACAAGGCTTATAAAGAATGCGGCAATACATAACACAACCGCACTGACAAGAAGTATCGTACTACGCTGCAGACTGTTCATACTGTCATTGACGATATCCGCCTGTACAAGTCCTAAGAACATCCAGTCCTGGATATCCGATTTTTCATAGACCAGATAGTAGCTCCTTCCATCCAGATTTAGCAGCATCGCACCGGTACGTCCTGCTTTAAACTTATCCAAAAGCTCATTGACCTCTTTTTCAGACATATCAGAATGCTCTCTTAGAAACCCGAAGATATTATACACATTCCCCCATGATGCAGAAGAATGATCCACCACAACACGACCATCCGGATGAACAACAAAACTCTGGGCATTTCCATTGAAAACAGAGATATCCAGTACATTTACGATATCAGAGTTTTCATAGGCAATAGCAATCGCATCATATTCAAATCCCTGATAAATTCCATGAGCCTTAGGAGTAGCAAAAACAAGCAGCTGGGATTTTCCGGGAACTGCTGCATTCGCAATAACATCATTTCCCTGCCGGATTTCCTCTTCAATATTTTCCTGTAATCCAAGATATCCGGTATTGCCTGTTACAACCTTATAGTTCCCGTCAGCTGACAGAAAATAAAATTCTACGAAGCCTGCATTTTCCTGTGCTTTCTTTATATAATCACGGATTTCGTCTTCACTGGTGATATTCTGCAGATTATCACCCCACATATGAAGATAAGTCAGATTCTTATCTGTCAGTTCTCTCAGCATATTATCAGACTGATGAAAAACTTCCGTCAGATGAGAAACGCTTTCCTCATAAACAGTTTTCGATACAAATCTAAAATATTGGAAAATCAGCAGAATAATGCACGCAAAAGCAGCTATAAAGGCCGCTATCCCAAATCTTTTTCCTATGACAGTTCTCTTTCTGTCTTTATTATTATTCTTAATGTCCATACTTCTTACCTCAAGGTTATGTAGTCTTTGGGCTCTACAAGAACGGCATTACTCTCTGATACAGATTCTGTCCAGGTATCTTTTACAGTTGTATCTGCTCCATCAAACACAATATTCTCATCTGCCGGATAAGCTTTCATGTGTTTAGGTATCGCAAGACAGGTTACTGTAAAAGTATCATTGTCCTGAACTTTCTTTCCATCCTTTGTAACTTTACTCAATGTATAGCCATCATCTGTTTCTTTGATTTCCACAGAAATGCCACTGAACACAGGCAGAGAACCACGGTTAAATGGTATAAAGCCTCCCTCATAGCCTTCTATAAAGTTTTTCACTGTCTCTTTCAGTTCAGCCCCACTCATTTTGCTGCTATAAGCTGAAAGACTATTTGGCATAATCATACTTCCCACCATTTTTTTGGTGTATCCGGCTTTCAACACATTTCCTGTAAAGCTGTTTCCGGTTGCAATAAGCACATCTGTCCCATAAATACCACGCAGAGTGTTGGCCATAACCGAATACGCCGCATTCCCGCCGCTGCTATGAAAACGGTTGGAATAAGATTTCTGTGAATCCAATATTACTTTCTCAGAAGCGGATTTCTCCTCAAGGAGCTGGGAATTAAATGACTGATAAGCCTGCTCTGCATCATATTCTCCTGTGATCATTTTAGAGACCACATCCTTGGAAACAGAGAAAAAGTCATTTGACGCAATGCGGATATACATATGATTTTCTTCTATCACAGGTTTCACGTCTTTCAGATATTCTGTAAGCTTAAGATTCACATCCTGACTGTAGCTTAACAGATCCTGTCCATCACTAATAATCCGGTTCTGTGCATCCTCTGAAAGCATTGTGTTCAGCACCTTCATTGCTTTCTTCCGGCGTGTTTCATCCTGAGTCAGGTCACGGTTTAAAGCCACCTGAAAATATGGTGTAGTCATAAGCCACTTTTCACCATTCTTCTGAAAGAATGGAAGAAATGTTGTGTTAATACCCTGATCCTGAAACATTTTTACTCCCGAAGAACTTCCAAAGTACATTGCAAGCTTTCCACTTTGATACATCTCAACTATGTCATCATAATTCATATCCAGATCATCCGGACTCAGTCCAGTATCCTTGATAAACTGTTCCATATTTTCAAAAGCCTCCGGCCAGATGGTACTGTCCAGACCTTTTCTCTTTGTATTATCAGGATCACTGTAGGTAGTACGCCACTTGCGTCCATCTACAGAAGACAGCTCTGATGCAGACAGCCCCTGCAGTGTTTCCATACAAGTATAATCATAATAATAATCCGCAGTAAACCCACGGATTCCCACTTTGTCAAATGCCTGACAAGCAAAAACAAAGCTTTCATAATCTGTTGGAAGAGGAATATCATACTTTTCAAAAAGATCTTTGTTGGCTATAAAACCGTGTGCATCCGCACACACCGGAACCCAGTTTACGCTTCCATCCTCATTCATAAAATTGCTAAGGTAACTATCATAGACAGCACCGGCCGCATTGGTTGTGGATAGATCCATCAGACCATCTTTAAGTGGACTCGCATCATGCAGTGAAAAACGACAGCAGGTTATAATATCCGGCAATCCACCATTTTCCTTAAGAAACTTGTAGAAATCCAGATTATTATTCCCTACTACAAATTCAACATTGATATCCGGAAGTTGTTCCTGGACGTATGGTGCATATTTTTCATATAGGCTTGTGCTCCATAAGTACACCGTAATTGTTTCTGCATCTTCTTTTTCCGCACTTTTGCCGCCGCAGCCTGACAAAAGTGATATAACTGTCACCATTACCAGAAACCCCGGCAAAACTCTGTTCCATTTTTTCTTTTTCATTACGAATTCTCCCCTCTTTGCGTTTATCTATTTTACAGTGTCAAAATATCCAATGATTCCGATATATCCATCCTTTTTTAAATGAGACCACAACGTATGTAATTTCAGTTTATACATCTGACTTCCATTCTCCACTTTTGCTTTTATCTGCACAGAGATTTCTTTATTATATACAGATGTCTGATGTAAGAAAATCTGAATACGTTTAGCATCTTCCCTATTTATTCCAAATTCTTTGAACAGATTGAAATTCGGATTATTTACCTGACATAATATCTGCTGTTTTTCATTTAGTATAGTTAACTGACCTGAAACCGCATTATAATCAATCGAATATAAGCCACTGTTTGATTTGAAGAAATCAATCTTTTCCTGCATAACCTTTATAAGACTCTGCGAATAAATCTGGTTCGGTAATGATTTATCGCTGAGTATTTCATTTGAAAGTCTTTGTACTTCATTATAATATTTATTATCATCATTCTCTTTGCTAATCAATTTAGAAAACGATGGGCTTAGTTCTTTAAAGCACTTAAGGAGTATCGGATTAAACTGACCGCATTGTCCATCCAGAATCATCTTAATTGCTGTATTATGATCAAATGCTTTCTTGTAACATCTTTCACTAGTGAGTGCATCATAAACATCAACAATTGATACCACCTGTGCAGCGATTGGTATTTCTTCACCTTTCAATCCATCCGGATAGCCCTTTCCATCCCATCTTTCATGGTGCCATCTGCAGATTTCCCATACGGTATGTACCAGTGGATGATCTTGTGGAAAATCCATATCCTTAATTATAGCTGCACCAAGCTCACTATGGGTCTTCATAATCTTAAATTCTTCATCTGTAAGTCTGCCTGGTTTATTCAATATTTCCTCTGGAATACAGATCTTACCAATATCATGAAGTGAAGAGGCCGTTGTGATTAAAGCAATGTCTGTCTCTGTCAGATGATATTCATCCGTTGTTTTTGCCAGTTGTCTTAACATCATTTCTGTTGCTGTTTTAATATGCAGGATATGTTCTCTGCTCTCGCTGTTATGGGATCCCAATATATTACTCATAATCTGAATCATAATATTGTTATTTTCTTCTTTTTCGTAAACCTGATTATAAACCACATTTATCAGATGCTTTTGATTCATATAGAGTCCCAATGTATTCTGAACTCTTTTCTGCACAATCACAGAATCAAACGGACGTGTGATATAATCTGTGATTCCCAGCTCATATGCTTTACGCATAGTATCAACATCAGCTTCAGAAGATATCATGATTACAGGAGTTTCATTAATACACTGGCTTTCTTTCATTATTTCCAGGACTTCAAAACCATTCATCTGCGGCATATTGATATCTAAAAGCATCAGATCAATTCCTATATTTTCTCCTATCATCTGGATTGCCTGATTTCCGTTTTCAGCTTCCAGATAATTATAAGTTTCTCCGAGAATCTCCTTCAATATGTCCCTGTTTAATTCTGAATCATCTACAATTAAGATTTTTTGTCTTTTATCCATACTTTTTATTTCCTTTATCTGTGTGGGTTTTATTATGCTCCAAACGTCTGTTCAAAGACAGAAAGTCATGTCGCATTACTTAATGCGACAATCCATTCTTTATTTCTTCAATCATCAGCTCATATACTTCCGTTACTTTTTCCATTGCCTCTTGTATCCCCGGCTGCTCTCCGGTTCTATCTCTCAAAAGTTCTGTCAATTCATTACTAACCTCATATAGACGGTCAAATGAAAGATTCTGACAAACCCCTTTAAGTGTGTGTGCACTGCGGAAAGCATCTTCATAATTCTTATCTTTCAATGCCTGTTTTAGCAGCAGATAACTCTGATCTTCGAGAAATTTTAATGTAAATTTCTGAATCAGAGCTTCATTGTGAAGACGTCTTAAGACATCTTCATAGTTTCCTCCGATAGCTTTATAGCATTCCTGTATTGTCATACTTTTCTCCTCATATCTATATATTTCACTGCTTATTTGTCACTGCCATATCAACATTCCACCAATTTATAAATTACTTTTATCAGTAATTCCACATCAAGAGGCTTAACAATATGCTCATTCATTCCTGCTTCTTTAGCTTTAAGCCTGTCCTCCATAAATGCATTTGCTGTCATTGCAATGATTGGTATTGTCTTTGCATCCTCTCTGTCCAAAGACCTGAGCATCTTTGCGGCTTCATAACCATTCATAACCGGCATCATAATGTCCATAAGAATGGCATCAAATTCACCAGATGCACTTTTTCTGAATAGCTCAACAGCTTCCTGACCATTCCATGCTTTTGTCACGTCAGCGCCTCCATTCTGAAGCACAAATTCAGCGATTTCCATATTCAGCTCATTATCTTCTGCAAGAAGAATATGCAGTCCCTTTATAGATTTTTCTGATACATCCCTCTGTTCTTCACGTTTATCCGCATCCGGATCTATTTTAAACGGAACCCGTATAACAAAGGTAGTTCCTGCTCCTTCTTCACTTTCAAAGGAAATGCTTCCTCCCATTTTCTCGACCAGATTTTTTGCAATTGACATTCCAAGTCCTGTTCCGGCAAATTTTGTACGGCTTCCTGTGTGTTCCTGTGCAAATGGTTCAAACACACATTTCTGGAACTCATCAGTCATTCCGATTCCAGTATCACGACAAACGAATTCTATTGTCGTCATTTCTGGTTGTTCGGATGGGATTTCCATACCGCTGATATAAATATGTCCGTTTTCTCTGTTATATTTCACCGCATTCGACAGTATATTCATCATCACACGTTTCACATACCCTGGACTTCCAATAAAATCCTGATGTGTGATTTCTTTTTTCTCCCACTCAATCTGGATATTCTGTTCCGCAGCCATCTGCTCGATTACAACAAACACTTCCCTGGAAATACTGCCCAAATTAAATGGAATCTCTTCCAGAACAATTTCACCTGACTCAAGCTTGCTCATGTCCAGAACATCATTTACCAGTTCCAGCAACAGATTAGAGGCCTCTTTAACCTTTTTTCTGTATTCCATCTGTTTCTTTATATCATCCGCATAATGGTCTGCCATATTGACCAGTCCACAGATTCCATTGATTGGAGTCCGTATATCATGGCTCATTCGCTGAAGGAACTCGGTTTTTGCCTCATTGGCAGCTTCTGCCTTTTTTGCAGCTATCAGGAGTTCTGCCTTATATTTTTCATCTTTTTCCTGTTCTACTTTCTGATGCATCAGATTAGTTCTATATGTCCAGAACCAAAATGTACTAAACAGCAGGCAATAAAGGAAAATAACACCTGCTACACTTAATGGAAGGTTGTGAAATACTTCTGTATCCGGAAGATATGCATAAATATAATAATCCCTCTGCTTAAGCATGATTCCATAGCATCCGGTTCCTTCATTCTTCAAATGATAAATGTGCTGACTGTCTGTATGCTTTTTCATTTCCTGAATAACCCCGCTGCCAGTTGTATTCTGTCCCAGAAGGCTCTCATCATTACTGGCAACAACTATTCCATCGTCTGCGATAATAATCGTTCCATCTTTCTGGACACTATATCCGTTTAAAAGCCCCTGTATCGTCAGGGTATAATTTCTGGCAAATTCAGGAGATGTGTAATAGTAGATTGCCACAATACCCGGTGCATCTTTTCTGGCGCAGGCTGCAATATCAATATAGGAACCATCTTCCCTTGTAAACCGTTCTGAATAAGATCTTTCTTCATATCCGGCAAAATCCATGATAATATCTTTTTGCAGATACTCCGTAATCTCATTGGTCAAAGATTCATCCGTGCTGTATTCACAGTCCGTCTTTCCTTCTTTATCCAGTATAATGATACCATCCACCCATAGAGTCTGCAGATTTTCTTTCAGAAAATCCTGGCTCAGCCAACCACCGTTTCCTATTTCTATGTGAATATTTGTACTCATCTGTCTGGCACTTTCAATGGTACGTAAAAGACTTTTAGATTCTGAAGATTCATTATAATGTGTGTAGGTTGAGCACTGCACCTTAACATAGTTTACAATCTCCACCATTCTTTTCTCTGCTTCCGATTTTTCTGCATGGAAGAAATAAAACAGAGAGACTACAGCCACACAGATTCCCATCAGACCTCCAAGCAGCTGGATTCGTTTTTCTTTTTTCTTTCTCTTAATATCCAAGATCATCCACCTCCAGATACTTCTGGGGATCATCCAGATATTTTTCAATAATTTTCAAAGATGTGCCATCCTTACGCATTTCTTCAAGGGTCTTGTCCATCTGCTCACAGATTCCTCTGTCATCATCTTTTGCAAAAGCAACACCTATTCCCGTAATCATCAGCGATTCTTCCAGAATACGAAAGTCTATGTCATAATCCTTCATATACTGGATGATTGATTCCTCGTGTGCGGCAACTGCATCTACATATCCCTTCCCAAGAAATGTATATATCAGCTCCCTGTGTCCAAGACTGATCAGATTTCCCAGTTTGTGGATTCTGTCATCCAACCGGTTAAGAAAAATACCTTCCGGTTTGGTTGTGGACTGGACAGCCAGATTCTTTCCCTCCAGGTCACTCAGCTTATAGATATCACTATCCTCATTTACAGCGACCACCTGACGGCTTGCTATGTATGGTCCCGCCCAGCGGTAATCGTCAAGGCGTCCTTCCATAGAAAAACAGCCCATGATACAATCTATCTCGCCACTCTCTACCAGTTCTTTTTTCTTCTCCCAGTTAATCTGGACAACATTCACCTGATATCCCATTCTTTTGAAGGCTTCTGTAGCTAGTTCTACATCTATACCCGTCGGTATACCATCCTCATTCAGATAATTGTATGGGGGATAGCTGTCGCTGCCGAGGGTAATAACAGGCTTTTCTGATTCTTCTTTAGTGTTATCTGTGTTTTTACACCCTGCCAGGGTAACTGCTAAAATCCCCGCAAGCAGAATACCTGCAATAACTCTTTTCCCTTTCATTTTCTATCTATTCCTAACTATGCTTTTCGTTTTTTTATTTGATTCACTGACATTTGTATAGTATTATGAATGTAATATTGTTGTTCTATATGCCATACTGCGTTGTGTATATCCATACACACCACTTCTATCTTTTTTTTTAATTCTATAAATAAACGTTGCTTTAAATGCTCTACAAAATCTTTATTATTCATATATCTTTACCTTATCCCTTCCTATACTTTCTGACATAGTATTATATACTTTATTTTCACTTAAAGCATTAACATCTATCATATCTATCTCAATTTTACAATATTTTTTATTTTTTGCATACGTATATTTATTAAATTCCAATACATTGTATCGTAAATAACTAAATATTATAATATTCTTCTTTCGACATATACTTTTTAAAAATTTCTTATGATTATTTTTTAGATGTTATCTTATTTACAGTCTTCTTATATTTTCATTATCAGACTTCTCAATATGAAAAAAGAATCCTGCAAAGCAGGATTCTTAGCCTATGGTGGTTCTTACACTTATACAACTTCCTCTTAGGTGGAACTCACCATAAATCATACATTTTCATTGTTTCTCTATCTCGATATTCATGCTTCTCATAGTATCCAATCAGCTTGCCACTATCTCTAAGCGCCACCATATATACATCTTTATTCTGTTTCTCATTATAGAATGTATACACAATATTATGGCTTTCGTCCTGTGCAAACCATTCTGTCACCTGTCTTATCTTTTCCTGTGATTCCTTATTATGACATTCCAGCAGACTTCTGCCAATCAGCTTATCTCCACCACGCTTTCCATAATTAACAACAGCAGCAGGATTCATATATATTATTTCATGATTAAGATTGCATATAACGACTGCGGCTCTATCCTGATCTATGATACTTTTAAAATAACTTATATTAATCTCTGACATAAATAATCCTCCTAGTATAAAATATAATCTTTCTGATATAGAATAACATAATTATTATCTGTTTCCATTACTTAATTTTATCTCATATCATTTTATTTAATAATCTGATTACTGATAACCTGTTATGACTAAAGTGATGAGTAAATTTGTTATTAATTTTCTCAATCAGACAAACAAAAGTTTATTAAATCTCATTATGGTTCAATCTACTTTTTAACTCCAAAATATTATGCTTTATTTGCTCAATGACTATCTTAAATTCCTCATCGCTTTTTCCTGTTGGATCTTCAAGTCCCCAATTATCATCAAATGGTCTGCCTGTAAATGGACACCCTACATTACATCCCATTGATATTGCAATATCCGGATCTGGAATATCACTAACCAGCTTACTGAACTGTCCTTCTGCTTCCATATCTATATTATATAATTCCTTCATAATACGGACAGCATCCTGATTAATCTGTGGTTTTGTTTCTGTACCCGCCGAATAACTTTGAAACACATCTGATGCTAGATGTCTTCCAAAAGCCTCAGCAATCTGACTTCTACATGAATTATGAACACAAATAAAAGCTACTTTTACATTACTCATAAAATGGACACCTCTCCTTTATACATTGCTCATTAAAATCTGTGAATCCACATTGCATTTGTTCGTATTGCAATGTTACTCCATAATGAGCATTCACATAATCAATACCATTCTTAAATGCTATTTCCATCTACTCAATCCCCATCACATATCCAAACATATATCATCAATAAATCCTATTCACAATAAAATAACTGTTTCGTACTCTTAGGTTTATCAGGAATACTCATTTTTAATATTCCTCTTTCAACTAATGGCATAACATATTTTTTCATAACATATGACACTGAATTTATACCTAAATAATGACAAATTTCATTTCTTGTTCTAGGTGTCTTACAGAATATAATTAAATTTTTCTCTTCGCTGCTTTCAATCATTTTATTATATTCATTTTCTTTGTATTTATATAATTTAACTATAAAGCAGCCCCTTTCGTCCAAGAATTCTGGTTCAGGTAAATTATATTCACGCATTGCCCTTCTTATAGTAGGAATACCTGAATATCTATTTTCTGTAATTTTCAACACCTCTAGTTCTGATGCAATTATTGGATTTCTCGTGTCTGGTTGTACTTTTCCCAATTGGTCTATTCTTATTCTTCCATATATTCCACCTGGATTTCTAATCTCTATTCTATTTTCAAACATAATAATCTGTATAGGCATGCCTTCTGTATGAATACTATAATCACGATGCACTAATGCATTAAGGATAGCTTCCCTAATAGCTGTAATTGGATAATCTGTACGGTCTTTACGTTTTCCTGTTTCAGAATCAACTATTGTTTTCACTCTCATATTCCTATTAACAAATTGTATTGCACCATCAAGCATTTCTGCTATATTTCCTTCAATTCGCTGATTATCCAGAAATCTTTCTCCCATATCCCCAACTTCACCTATTTCATTACCAGGTACAACTGTTGCTATAATACATAACTGCGGAAAATATGCCTGTGGATAAAGGCTAAAATTCATAACCGAACTTAAAGTAATCTTATTATCTCTCTTTATACTCATTAATTCGTATATATCCTCATCTGAAATTGCAGCTAATCTTGGCTTACCCTGTTTTAATAATTGAATATAATTACTCAGCAAATTATAATCTAGTGATGCAAATGTCACTCTATCAACAACTCTAACATCATCCTGATACTTTTTTCTGTATGCCTCATAGCTATATACTTCATATTCTGTCATTGGCTCATCGCTATCACCTACACGTATGTACGAACCTTTTACTACCCCTTTTCCTTTATAATAGACAGGTCTGTCATAAATATCTGCCCCAGGTATTTCTGCTGAAACAAAAAATTTATTTTCCTTCTCTATAACTGTAAGTAATGGTCTGACAATCGGCTGCATCTGCAAACATTGTTCATTTATTTTCTTTTGTATATCTTGTGAATCATATACCCCAACTTCTTTAAAATCTTGTTTTTCATCTATACCAAATATAATAATTCCACCGTCATCCTGATTGGAAAAACTTGACAATGTATCATATAAATGTGTTGGACATCCTTTTTCAGCACTTTTTAATTCCAATGTTGATGTTTCACATTTATATTTTTGAATATATTTTAGTTTCTCTATTAACTCTTCACTTGTCATTTTAGTTCCTCCTTTTATTCTTTATATAAATCTTAACATTCATTTCATTTATATGCAAGAAACTTAAATTATATTCATTAATTCAATACAATTTTATCTTCATAGCCAAGCTAATTAATTAAACAACTTAAATATCAGCAAATAAACTTAATTTTTAATCAACTAACTTAAATTTTTATCAAAACAACTTAAATTTAAACCCCAATAACTTAAATATTTCAGTTGTTAAAATTCAGATTTAACTTAAATCAAATCAATTTATATCTACTCCTATAAATATATTTAATAAAAAACATTCATTTCTAAAAAAATCAAAATAATATTTATCTCTTATTCTCCCTCTCCAACTCTATATACAACTATCTTCTCCCTCTCTGCCTCTCCGTCCGATACATCACTGCAATCAATCTCGTGAACAAATGTCGCATTATATTCCTGTGACAGGCACATAAGATACTCATCTGACGGATAATAACACATAATAAGCATTTCCCTTTGAGCCTCATAATAGCTGTCTATAATATTCGCCAGCACGCTCTTGAATATCTCAATAGAAAATGGATTGAAAAAGAAAAATCTGTCCACATTATCTGCAATCTTAAAACCAACTGCATCTTCACATAGGAATTGTACTCTGTTACCTGACACCGTGTCCGCTTTATTGGCTAACGCCCGGTTGTAAATCCGCTCGTCATACTCTATACCAATAGAATGACATTTTGTCTGATATGCCATAAAAATGCTTACTCTGCCTTTTCCACAGCCATAATCCAACAATGTATTATTTTTACCTATAAATCCTGTATTAGCCAGTCTTTCCAATACTTCGTATGAGGTTGGTTCATATGGATACCTGAATGTATCTGACCTTGTGTCATCACGTCCAGTTGTCTTTATTCTTAAGAGCTTTTCCCATTCTTTTTCTTTCATTATTAATATCCTCTTACGTCAAAATTTCTATAAAATGTATATTTCGTGTATACATATTCATACTAAGTTATATCTATTTATATTAATTGGCTAAGCATCCAAATCATCTGTATTAAGATAATAACATTTCATTCTTATAAAAAATATCATCATTTCTTCAAGTTTTATCCATCCTGTCAATAATGATATTCTTTATAAATTAATTTATAATTAATCATATAACTTTTTGTTAAATATAATGTGTTTTAAGATACAAACAACAAGAATACGATGGAAGTATTAACTCTGTTGCTAGTAATATTTACGGCTCTGTCTTACATAGACGATCATAATAATAAAAAGAAATAGCATCCCACTCGCCCAAGTAGATGCTATTTCAAATTTGATATAAATTCAACTGAGGGCAAATCGGAGTCATATCCGATTCACTTTCTAAGTAAATTATATACTAGGGTGCTTGATTTTTCAAGTACCCTTTTTCTTTTAACTATCCAATAAACTGTTCCTTTGCCTCCTCGAAGTTCTTTCTCTCAATCGTAATTGTCAGGTATCTTTCCTGTTCTATCCCCTGTATGCCTTCAATAACCTTCTCCTCAATAATCTCATTGTAGATTCTGCGGTAATTATTAAAACCATCATCTCTTTCTGCAATAAGAACCTTATCACGGAGTTCTTCCATATTTTTGTTCTTATTGTTAATCGTAATCTTATAATTATAGTCTAACAAATTTAAAAGATACATATGAATAGTTGTGTTTATCCTGCTAACACTAATAGTATATACATTGACTTGATAACAAAATTTATGTATAATTTTGTTATCAGACAAGGAGGTGTTTTTATGCCAACCATCAAATCAAGTGCTGATTTAAGGAATAATTACAATGAAATTTCTACATTTTGTCATAATTATCCTGAACCAGTTTTCATTACGAAGAATGGAAAAGGTGATCTTGCTGTTATGAGCATTGAAGCCTATGAAGAACTGACCAGCCGCTTTGAACTTTATAGCCAGATTAAGGAAGGAATGGACGATATTGCCACAGGCAACATAAGACCATTTTCCGAAGCTATGGATGATATCAGGAGCCGTCGCAGCCGATGAGCTATCAGGTTCATATCACTTCCACCGCAGAACACGATATTATGCGGGCTGCGGATTACATCGAATTTACCCTCAAAAATCCCACTGCCGCAGATAATCTGTTAAATGTTGTGACTGAACAGATAGGCTCATTATCCGACCTGCCACAGAAGTTCCGTCTGGTAGATGATCCGGTACTGGCAAGCTGGGGCATTCGTTTTGTGATAGTCAATAATTACCTTGCCTTTTATACGATTGATGAAGAAAAACAGACTGTAATCATCGTCCGTTTTCTCTATCAGAAAAGTAACTGGACTTCCATTCTTCGACAAGGTTTTCCCCTTATTTAAGGAATCTGTTTTATGCAGGTTCCTTTTTTAGTGCATTGCCTTATAAAAAGCCGCACCCGCTATAACCAGCACAAACACGGCTGCAAGTCCAAACAGCATATTTCTGGTCTTTTTCTTCATTTCTTCAATTCCTCCTGCTTCTTTACTGCCGACTCCGATGTTGTAATCTCTGTTTCAGCCTGTTTGCCTTTCTTCTTTACCTGTCCCTGCTTGCAAACTCTTTAACTGCCAGTTCTCCCTCTGTTGATACATAAGTGAGTGTCCTGTTCCCCGTCTGCATAACTTAACGTAAAATACGAAAGTCCTGTATTGATAAATGCGTTGCATACCACAATTGCCAATGTCATTGTTACCGCTTCAAACACACAGTGTATTCGGATGCTGATGATTCTTGCTGTTCTCTCATTTTTGCTTCGTCCTCTAAACGCAACATCCTCGGTTCTTTAAAAAAACATTCTCTATTCTTAACTTCAGAATTTAATATTCCAGTTCTCTTATATGCTTCACTTGCATCAATGGAAAATTATTCTAATGGCACTATTGGAGGCTTGTCACCTGATTTATCCTATATTTTCTCTCGACATTTCTTATGTTGTCTCAACGCATCAGGACCAGCTGCTCGAAAGAGGTTAACCTATTTCATAATCATACTAGTGTTGGTAATAGCTTCTTATATGGCTAAATCTTGATATGAGATTTCACTTGATAAATATAATTCTACAATAAAAAGCTTTGTTCGAAAGAATATTTCAACATAAAAATACCAATCTCTAATCATTAGATTCTTTGTTCTAACTTTTAGGGATCGGTACACTTTAATCCTACTTTCCATATAATGTTTTTGCCATATTAAGTTGTGTTTACAGATAATTTTAAGAACAAGTTGATAAAATATTAAACTATATGATACCCTATGATTGCAACTCAATAGGATTCACACAATCTGTATCTTAGCTGTAGGTAAGCATATATCTGCAGCCCTTTTTCTTATATAGTTTTCCACATAATTCGATTATCAAAATATACTCCATCCCACATAAATTGTACAATGTACGAATCATTAGGATTAGGAAATTCTTCTGGATAATCTTTTAAAAGTTCTTCTACGATTGTTTCAATTTCATTCTCACTTTCGTTCTTGTAAAGAATAATATATGGCTTCTTTGTCATCCGAACACCTGGTCCATGTATAATTCGGTAAGCACCAGTAAAAAATCTGTCATCTTGCCCTTTCTGTGTATGCAGAATCACAGCATCTTTTGTTGTCATAAATATCTTTTTATTAAGGCAAATCATTTTATTCAATGCTGGTGCAGATGCGTTAAAAATTCCTTTCTCTCCATTGTCAAAAGTAATTTTTTTCACAAGCTGTGAAAATTCAAATTTATTTGGTGGATAATCTGGCCACTTACATAGATTTAAAATACAATTTAAGAATCGATAGGTTCCCTTCCAGTTTTTCATTGTGGCACTTGCAAGATCACCACCAAAATTCCAAAAAGTTATAATAGCATTAATTCCAAGGTAAAGAATATTTTCCATTGATAATTTTCTTTGCGATGTAGCTGCTTCTGATACATCACGAAGATCAATTAAATCATATTCATCTATATGTCTTAAGTGCTCTCCGCTTGCATCCAAGAATGTATAAACTGGATCAGCAACAAGTCTTTTATTAATTATTTCTAACATTTTTGAAGCCATTTCAGCAAGTTCTGCAACGCCATCATCTGTAGTTTTTAATTTGGATGGATATTCTTGACAAAGTCTTGAGACATATCTTAATACATCCAAAATAGTTTCATTTGCATATTCAGGGTGTTCGATGTAAATCTGATTGATAGCCTTAAGTGATAATACTATTCCGTTTTCAGCAAATAAATTGGAGGCTATTGCAGACGCAATATGATCATCTGTATTCAAGTAATGTTCTATCATAGTACGCTCTACTATATAACTATCGGATGTGTTATACATTTCCGCTTCTGACTTAATCATCCCATCCATCAAAACAGGATTCTGAAAAGAAATAAGCTTTTTCTGAGGATTCTTACCCTCATTACTAAAAATTCTTAACATATGAAATTTTCCTTTCTATATATATTTTTTCAAGAATATCTTTATGATATCTATGAGATATCTTTAAGATATCTATATTATAATACTAGATTTCAAAAAAGTCAAACATACTTTCAAATTTTTTTAAGCCATTTTAATCCTATACAATATGACTTAAGTTAACATATTTTATCAGCTGAATAATACATTTCAAATGTAAACGCTCCAACCCATGTACCTACAAATACTCCGAAAAATTTGATATAACCATAATAATCCAGTTGCACAAGTTGTACGATTTTAACAAATTGTACAATTCGTACAATTATCACAAATTTTTCAGGAGGTTATAATTATTGAATGCTAAAGAGCTGGAAACACAGCACAATCTTAAAAAGTGGGCAGCTATAATAAAAGAATGCCGCTCAAGCGGCATGAAGATACTTCAGTGGCTTGAGATAAACAACATATCAAAAGACCAGTATTACTACTGGCAGAAAAAGCTTAAAGAAACATGTATTGATACTTTTGAAAGACAGGCAGCTACATTTGTGGAACTTCCTGTAACTAAAGAAGTCCCGGCATCAACAGAATTAACTGTTACACATACTATATGTGAAAACAAAAGTGATGGCTGTTCTTTTAAAGATAATACAATAGCTGCTGTAATAAAAACCAATGGAGTTACATTTGAAATCACTAATACTGCTACATCTGATTTTATAAAAAATCTTATAGAGGCATTTAATCATGCTTGATGATGCAGCCGGTTTTAAACGCATATTTATAGCAGCCGGCTTATCCTTACGATTTTTTTATCATCATCTTTTTCATGGAGCATTAATTTTAGCCAGTTTTTCAATAAAAATATAAGGATAAAAATTTATATGCGATAATGAAATCACAATAAAACCGGAAGGATGTGATTTCATGAATTACAATGAAACTGTAGAAAAAGTAATGATGCTGTTGAAAGAAAAGGAGGTGTGTTCCAGCAGTCAGAAGTCGCATAGAGATTGCTATGAATCACTTGGGCTTTTTATAAAGCAAAGAGATGGAAATTATTCAGAGGCAATCCGTGAAAGCTGGCTTGCAGAGATCAAGAATGAATTACCACGGCAAAGGTATACTGTATGGGTACAGTATGCATATCAGTTAGAAGACGTGGTAATCACAGACAAAAAGTGCTGATATAAAAATCGAATGGAATGTACAAATTCCAATGTTAGTATTGATAAAACGAGTAAAAACAAAGTATCTGCTGTTGGAGCAGAAAAAGTTTCAAAATAAAATGTTTTGGAGCAAACTCATCATACATCAGAAAGCCCTGTACGATATTTTTTTATGAAAAAGTTGTAAAGTGGTGTAAAGATTAATGATCTTTGTATTGGCACCAAAAATATATTTATTTC
>OGXV01000252.1_pt1 | contig 33502 bp, 26 predicted proteins | sample 1576391 | NCBI WGS metagenome assembly OGXV01 (sample SAMEA3541586, study PRJEB24748) | human gut metagenome | biome: human gut; feature: human-associated habitat; material: faeces | place: China | collected 2012 | reverse complement strand
AAAAAAGTATGATTCTAACGAAAGAAACTTTAAGTGCTGGGCCTAAAATTGGGACAGGGGAAGGCGTAGCACACTCTAAACGCTGGTATGTCGCTCTGGTTCGTATGCATCATGAGAAGAAGGTAGCCGAACGTTTAGACAAAATGGGGATTGAAAATTTTGTACCGGTCCAGCAAGAAGTCCATCAATGGAGTGACCGCCGTAAAGTGGTTGAATCCGTGTTGCTTCCTATGATGGTTTTTGTACACGCTGATCTTAAAGAACGTAAAGAGGTTCTTTCCTTTTCTACAGTTAGTCGTTATATGGTAATGCGCGGTGAGAGCAGTCCGACTATCATTCCTGATGAACAAATGGCCCGTTTCCGTTTTATGCTTGACTATTCCGAAGAGGCAATCTGTATGAATAGCGCTCCTTTATCACGTGGTGAAAAGGTACGTGTTGTTAAAGGTCCTTTGACTGGTCTTGTAGGAGAGCTTGTCACGGTGGATGGCAGAAGTAAGATTGCTGTCCGGTTGAATATATTAGGATGTGCTTGTGTTGATATGCCGCGAGGGTATGTAGAATTAATTGAATAAAATATAATACTGTCTTTCAAAGTCTGTTCAAACGATTAGTACAAATATTTATAACTGAGTTGTATTTAGCAGGTAAAAGGGGATTGTGAAAAGCCTGCTCCTCATGTCCATAGGAATCATACTAATCAAAATTTAAAATCAAGTCCGTTACTCAAAATAGGATTAACTACTATATCATGTCCGAACAACAAGCGAATAATAAACGAATTGCAAAAAACACGCTGTTCCTATATCTCCGTATGATCATCATGATGGGAATAGCTTTATATACGTCCCGGATTGTATTAGATATATTAGGAGAAGTGGACTATGGACTATATAATGTTGTTGGTGGAGTTGTTACAATGTTTACGATAATCAATTTTGCAATGAGTTGTGCTACTTCTCGATTTATTACATTTGAACTTGGAAAAAAAGATTTAAAAAGGCTTAATATTGTGTTTAGCACTAGTGTGATAATTCATTTTATCATAGTTTTTATTATTTTGCTCCTTTCTGAAACGGTTGGCTTATGGTTTCTAAATACGCAAATGACAATTCCGGCAGAACGTATGGAAGCTGCCAACTGGGTTTTTCAATTTTCCGTATTCTCATGTATGATAATGATTATAAGTGTTCCTTATAATTCACTTATCATGTCGTATGAAAAAATGAGTGCATATGCTTATATTACAATATTAGAAACTATATTGAAATTAGTCATTGTATATCTATTGGTTATTGGCAATATTGATAAATTAATACTATATAGTATTTTAATGTTTTTAGTCAGTTTAATTATACGTATAACTTATCAAGTTTATTGCACAAAAAAGTTCCGAGAAGTTCGATTCAAATTTGTAATAGACAAACATATTTTAAAACAAATGTTTTCATATGCATTTTGGAGTTTGACAGGAAGTTCTGCAAATTTATTAGCTACACATGGTCAAAACATTCTTTTAAATATATTTTTCGGTCCCAGCGTAAATGCAGCTAGAGGGGTCGCTGTACAAGTACAAAACGCTGTTCAGCAATTCTCCAATAATTTTCAGCAGGCAATGAATCCCCAAATAAATAAATCCTATGCACGAGGAAATTTAGAGTATATGCATACACTGATAAATGCAAGTTCAAAATATTCTTTTTTCCTACTCTTTATCATATCATTTCCTGTATTTTTAGAAATAAAGATGGTGCTTTCATGGTGGTTGGTCGATACCCCCGATCATACTATAAACTTTATTCGATTAATGCTTATAATATGTATAATAACGTCGTTAGGAAATCCACTGTCTGTAGCAGCGGGTGCGCATGGGAAGATTCGAAATTTCCAGCTTTTTGTTGGAGGGGGTATGCTTTTAGTTGTGCCTGTATCTTATTTTACAATAAAAATATCTCCAACACCTGAATATATTTTTATAGCGCAAATTATAATTTGCACGTTGGCGCAAATTGTAAGATTGATAATTGTTAAGCCTATGATTCATTTTTCCTTAACTCGGTATTGTAAAGATGTGATTTATATTTGTACAAAGGTAATGGTTCTTTCTTCAATCATACCTCTAACTTTATATTGGATAATGAAAGAGTCTGTTTATTCTTTTTTTCTTGTTTGTACTACAAGCTTTTTTTCTACAGTTATTGCAATTTATTTTACAGGTTTAACTAGTGGTGAGAAATTATTCGTTCAAAATAAGATAAAGCAATTGTTGAATAGGTAGCTACTATGATTAAAATAAATAATAAAAAAGATTGTTGTGGTTGCACTGCCTGTGTGCAGCGTTGCCCAAAGCAATGTATTGCACTAATTGAAGATACAGAAGGTTTTCTTTATCCTAAAGCCAATTTACAATTATGCATAAACTGTAGTCTCTGTGAAAGAGTATGTCCAATCATAAATCCACTGCCACCTCGATTGCCAATGTCTTGTTATGCTGGAATAAATTTGGACGAACACATTCGTTTGGAGAGTTCTTCAGGAGGATTATTTACAGTATTTGCAGAGCATATTATCAAAGAAGGGGGAGTAGTCTTTGGTGCGCAGTTTGATGAAAATTGGGAGGTAAGGCATAATTATACAGAAACATTGGAAGGATTATCCGCTTTCAGAGGTTCAAAATATACGCAAAGCCGTGTTGGGGATAATTACAGCAAAGCAGAAGCTTTTTTAAAAACTGGACGTAAGGTTTTGTTTTCTGGAACCCCTTGTCAAATAGCCGGGCTAAAACGATACTTAAAAAAAGAATACGAAAATTTATTTACTGTCGATTTCATTTGTCATGGTGTACCTAGTCCTAAAATTTGGCGTGCATACTTGAAAGAAATTTGCAGGAAAACTATAGAACGTAGTGGAAAAATGTCACTCTCTTCCATCTCTATAGGTAGGGGTAGTGTTTCTTATATCAAAGATGTTAATTTTCGATATAAGATTACAGGATGGAAAAATTATAGTTTCTCTTTAAAATTGGATTATGGCATGACGCAGGGTGAAAAAAAAATAGAAAGGTTTGTAGAACCTTTTTCTGAAAATATTTTCATGCAAGGATTTCTGAAAAATTTATATCTCAGGCCATCCTGTTATAATTGTCCTGCGAAAAAAGGAAAATCAAGAAGTGATATTACTCTTGCGGACTTTTGGGGTATTCAGGAATTGTACCCTGAATTGGATGATGATAGAGGAACAAGTGCGCTATTTCTAAACACTTACAATGCTTTAGTAGTATTCGATAGTATAAAAAATGACAAGTTTGTTTGTAGAAAGGTTTTGTATAATGAGATTGTAAACTCAAATAAAAATTATGAATCATCTTGTAAAGAACCTCTATATCGGAGCATTTTCTTTAAAAAATACAAAAAGAACGAGCTTTTAGATAGCTTATTGTTTGAACAGACTTTGAAAGACAGAATTACATTAAAATTTAAAAGACACTTTAAACTATGAAAATAGGCGTTGTTACTTTTTGGGGTGCTAATTACGGAGCAATTTTACAATGCTACGCATTGCAACAAGTTCTGAAATCATTAGGACATGAGGTAAAAACAATAAATAAGGGATGGGGAAAATACTCACTTCCTCCAACTTTAAAACAAAAGATTAAAGATATGCTGTTTTCTGATGTTTTCAAACAATTCAAAAAAAAATATATTGAATTTACTCCTTTAATAAAAAATGAAAAAGAACTTTTAGAATTAAATAATCAATTTGAAGCAATCATAGTTGGAAGTGATCAAATTTGGAACTCGGATTGTATTAAAGACATGGGATTTTATTATTACCTTGATTGGGTAAAATCTTCTGTTAAAAAATATGCATATGCTGTCAGTTTTGGGAAAGATACTTTTGATACTACTCAATCTAATATTGCAGATATTTCCATTTTATTGAATTCTTATCAAAAAATATCTGTAAGAGAGGATTCGGGAGTTGAAATCTGCCAAGATACATTGAATGTAAATGCTATTCACTTATTAGATCCGACTTTCTTATTATCCCAAGAACATTACAATAGATTAATAGGAGATGTGAAAATAGGAAAATTGTATATTTGCAAATATTTTCTTGATAGTACTGAATGTAAAGATAAATTGGTTGATAAAATTGCTGCTGAAACGCATTTAGCCATAATTGATAATTATCCAAGTAAAATCAACAAGTATAAAGGGTGGATTTCATCAAAATATCGATATCCTTCGATTATAGAATGGTTACAGAATATTCGTAGTGCAGATTATGTTGTGACAGATTCTTTCCACGGAATGGTGTTTTCTCTTATTTATCATAAAAAATTTATATGCATCAATAATAAAAAAAGAGGAAGCACTCGTTTTCAAAGTTTGTTAGGAGCCCTAGATTTGTCTTACAGGCTCGTTGATGTTGAAGAAATTGATTTTGTGAAAAATATGAATATTCTTCAAACTTCTATTGATTATGCCATAGTAGACCAGAAGCTCGCAGAACAACAGAAGAGCTCATTAAGATTCCTTGAAACCTTATAGTTTCATTATTGCACAATAATCTTTTTACTACATGTTACTTTTAAAACGAAAATATTCGCAGAAAAGATTTTATTTGCTATTTTTCATAATGCTCTATGCTACAAACTTTTGTGGATTTGAGCTAATTGCTGGTTTATATCCTAAAGGTAATATGAGTTATGAGCTTCCATTATTAGCTTTGATGATATACTGTGGAACGAAAATAAAAGAAAAGAGTGAATATAAAAAATGGATATATTTATTATTTGTGACCTTATGTCTTAATTACATTTCTACCATATTCTTTGAGGGAAGAGGGCTTGTAAATGCTATGAGGACTTCTAGCTTTGTTAATTACTTGTTTTTGTTTTTTCCAATAGTGGTTATACGGCCAACTATAGAAGAAGTCGAAAAGGTTATAAAATATTTAGGGTTATTGTGCTTGACGCTGTACTTTATTCAGCAAGCGATCCTTCCTATTCCTATTGTGGAAAGTTTGACAAGTGGATGGCGTAAGGCTAATGATGCCGGAGTTTTTGATATAAAACGTTTTACTATTACAGGAGAGATTATAATGTTTCTCTTTCAATTAATGTCACTTAATAAATATTTCGTGACTAAGAATAAAAAAGAGCTATTGTATGTCATTCTCGTGTTTACAATGTGTGTCATGCATGGGTATCGTTCCATTATATTGTCAATGCTGATTTCATTAGTATATATTTTTCACAAGGTAAAAGGTGTCAAATTGAATGCTCAAACAATTTCTTTCATCGTGTTTTTTATTTTGATCTATTATAGCATATCTTTTACACCATTTGTTCAAGATATTTTGGGGACAATTGCTGAAAAGAATGAGCAGCAGTTTACTGCTAATTCGAGCTGGCGTGAAATAGATCGCGTCATAGAATTTGACTTTTTTCTCAATCAGCAATTGCAACACCCCTTAGAGTGGGTTTTCGGCTGTGGCTTTTTGGCAAAAGATGAGTATCAAAATGCTGGAGTTATATCGCATTTTATAAACTGGGTAGATTTGGGCTTTATAGGACTTTCGTTTATGGGAGGGATATTAATGACTTTTTGCTGGCTGAAACTTCTTGTGTTGAACATGAGGAAAACAAGTTCTAACTATGCATATTTGTCAGCTTTTTCAATATTCGTCATAATTAGTACTATTTCGTTGCCTATTGCGTTTAATGACAAGGCTCCGGCCATTCAAGCCTTGGCTTTTTACATTGGCTTTTTAATTCATAAAAAAAGATAATATGATAAAAATAGGTTTCTTTCTTGAGAATTTGCCTTTAGGGTTCATTGACTATACAAACATTCTACAGGGCAATCCTGGAGTTGGGGGAACGGAGTTTCAAGTTGTGCTAAATGCATACCTCCTGTCACGAAATGCAAAATATAAGATTTATTTGTTTGCTCAAATGGAATCAAAATTTCCCGAAGAAATTGATGTTATTATTGAAAAAGATTTTAGCAAATGTATTCAGTTATGCGAAGAATATGATATAAAATATTTAATATTTAAAGAACAGCCACATTGGATAACGAATAATTGTTTTCAAAATATACCATCCTGTGTAAATCTTATAGCATGGTGTCACAATTTTCTATCTGTTAAAAGACTGGATTTCTATGCTCAAAACCAATCTTTTAAGTCTATAATTATGGTAGGAAAAGAACAAGCTGAATTATATCGTGACCATAAAGCTTTCCCTAAAATTGATTATATCTATAACGGCAATGTAATTCCTTCGCTAGAAGAAATGAAAGATTTAATAGCCTGTAGAAATAGGAAGAATATTGTAACCTATATTGGTAGTATGTATCCCTACAAGGGATTTCATGTTTTAGCAAAAGCTTGGAAAAAAGTAGTCAAATATGTACCTGATGCAGAACTATATGTAATTGGTTCAGCGGACGTATATAATGTGAATTCACGAAAAGGGAAATATAATATCGCTTTACCCAATTATGAAAAGACATTTATATCATATCTCACAAAAAATGGAGAGATTATGAATAATGTACACTTTATGGGAAAAATGGGAGTAGAAAAAAATGATATTTTAAAAAAGACCAAAGTTGGTGTTCCTAATCCATCTGGAAGAACTGAAACTTTTGGAATATCTGCAATAGAAATGCAGGTGATGGGATGCTGTGTTGTTACAAAAAAATGCTGTGGCTTTTTAGATACTGTTATTAATAAAAAGAATCTATATTTAAGTAATTCATCATTAGCTGACTATATTATCCGAAATTTAAAGTCGCCAGATTTCGATTATGTCTCTGTACATAATGTTATAAAAGACAAATTCGATTACATGTCAACAATAAAAGATTGGGGTGAACTTTTTGAAAATTTGGAACAAGGGAATCCTAAAATTCATGATTTTACTCATAATATACAAAATAAAGAATTTGATTTTAAATGGCTAAGACTTATCATACAAAAAATAAACCAGCGCTTTAACTATATATTTCCGCCTTTGGTGAAGTGGAAAGAATGGAAATTTTATAGGAAGATAGATTATTTGTCAGATAAAGAAGCTTTTATAAAAGATTAATGATATACTATTGATTGTAAAAAATATGCCAACCTATTTCTCACCTAAAATATCAATCATTGTACCATGCTACAATGTGGAAAAATATTTGGAACGATGTCTGTTATCTTTGGTGAATCAATCGCTAAAGGATATTGAAATAATATTGATAGATGACGGTTCTCTTGATAATTGTCCCCAACTATGCGATGAATGGAGGGAAAAAGATTCACGTGTAAAAGTAATTCACAAACCCAACGGTGGGTTAGGATATGCTCGTAATAGTGGGCTGGAAATAGCACAAGGAGAGTATATAGCATTTGTAGACTCAGATGATTATGTGGATACCTGTATGTATGAACAATTATATAATTCTACTGATAAAGGAAAGCATGATGCGGTTTTATGTGGATTGCGGCAAGAAGTTGCTCCTCAATCTTATGTCTTGATTCGAGATTATGACATTCCTACCACTTTTGTGGAGAAACAAATGGATTATTTGGCATTATCGTTTCTATATAAAACAGAATTAAACACTCATTCACGCTTGTTTATGTCTGTCTGGCATGGGATTTACAAACGAGAATTGATAAAAAAATTACATTTAAGGTTCTACTCCGAACGAGAAATTTTATCAGAAGACTTACCTTTTCAAATTGTGTTTTTTCGCAATGCAAAATCTGCAAAGTTTATTCCAGACTATCTGTACACTTACTGCTTAAATGTAGATAGCCTAACTCGCCATTTCAAATTGAGCAAGTTTGATGCTGCAAGAAAACTACGTAAACTTCTATATAGTTTAGTTCCTATTAATGCTGAATCTTTTTATTTTATTGATATAGAATATTATGGACGAATACGCTATCTGTTGGCAGATTTGCTATCTGCAGATAATTTGAGTTGGAGTGAAAAATATGAATTCATAAAAAGGCTTTGCAGAGGTGAAAATTGGGGCGAATTAAAAGTTTCACGTGCTTATGAGCGATATACTTGGAAATATATGAAGCAGTATGAGCTACTAAAAGCAAATAGATCTATCAGCTTGATGTTCTTTATTTTATTTGATAAATATATAAATAAGAATAGTCTAATAAAAATATTTAAAGCCTCAATGCTATGAGCTTTTCATCAAACTATTAACAAGTATGAAAAAAATACTTATTGTAATTTACAATTTAGCTGCTGGAGGAGCACAAAAAAGTCTTGTTTCATTTCTGAATACTATCCCTCAGGATAAATATTCTATTGATCTATTTCTTTTGAATAAAGAAGGATTGTTTCTTTCACAAGTTCCTGATTTTGTAAATATCATAGAGGCTAACAAGATATTTAAGTCTATTCACCATTCCCTGACAGACATAAATTTCTTTTTTCCTCAAAATTATACGCTGTGGTGGAATGTCTTCCTTTCCCGATTGAAATCGAAAAAATATAAAAAAAATCATCGTGAACAAGCTCATTGGCAAACATGGCATACATATATTGATGCACTATCGGGAGAATATGATTGTGCCATTAGTTATGTAGAAGGAGCCATGAACTATTTTGTAATAGATAAAGTAAAAGCAAAGCGAAAAATTCTCTGGATACACAATGTATATGCTGCACTTCATTATGATATTTCCTTTGATTATAACTATTTTAGTCGGGCAGACCGTGTAGTCACTATGTCGAAATCGGGCTTGTTGTCTTTGCAAGAAAATTTCCCATCTATTAAATCAAAATTCATTGTGTTAGAAAATATCTCAAATAGTGGTCTGATAGAGAAACTATACATGGAGTCCATAAAAGAGAAAGAATACGAAAATTTTGATGGCTTGAAGCTGCTGTCGATAGGTCGGTTGATGGATCAAAAAAATTACCCTTTGGCGATAGCTGCGGCAGCCGAACTTCATCGGCGGAATGTGAAATTTTTATGGTACGTGATAGGAGAAGGGGTTGATAGGTTGAAATTAGAATCTTTAGTAGAAAAAGAATCTCTCGGTAATTGCTTCAAGATGATAGGATTACGCTCTAATCCATACCAATATATGCGCGTAGCAGACATTATTGTTATGACATCCAAATTTGAAGGACGCTCGATCGCATTAGACGAAGCTAAAATATTACACAAGCTTATTGTTACCACTAATTATGCATCTGCCACAGATGTGGTTGATAATTGCGAAACCGGACTGATTTGTGAAATGACACCTCAGGCAGTCGCAGAATCCATCATAAAATTAAGTTTGGATAAATCGCTGACGGCACATATCGTATCCAATCTGAAATCTAGGAATTGGGACAATACAAGTGAAATAAACAAATATTATGAGGCTATAGAGACCTTAGATTAACTAATCATCTATAAACATGAAATATTTTTGGTTAGCACTTTATTATGGGTTTGCATACTACCTTCCCTCAACTTATTCATTTGGAAAAATTGGATTGTACAGCGGATATTTACGCAGATTCATCTTTAAGCATATTGCAAAAAAATGTGGTCATCATGTCAATATTGAAAGACATGCTTTTTTCGGTAAAGGTTTTGATATTGAACTTGGTAATTATAGCGATTTAGGGATAGATTGTCATGTCCCTAATAACATTAAAATCGGCGATTATGTGATGATGGGACCAAAATGTTATATCCTACCCAACGATACACATGATACATCGAGGTTGGATATCCCCATGCAGCAACAAGGTAGAATTATGAAAACAGGACGAACCATTATAGGTAATGATGTTTGGATAGGAAGGCAAGTCTTGTTTACTGGGGGAAAAAATATAGGTAATCATGTCGTTATTGGGGCAGGAAGTGTTGTCTGCAAAGATGTGGAGTCATTTGCTATAGTAGGAGGAAATCCCATCAGAGTAATAAAATATAGGAATAAATAATACATCACTATATGGAAAAACTTCTATTTTGCACTGCAAATTTCAAGACTGGACGAGGGGGCATATCATCCTATGCTTTTGACTTTATTGACGCATTTAGAGATGTGTATGAAATTGTAGTCGTTGCAAGTGGAGATATTGAAGAAAGTAATGTAAAAGTATATTTTTGTGATTGCTTGAATTTTACGCTATCCAATGCTCTGAAACTGATGGATATTATTTCTAAAGAGTCCCCAAATATTGTCATAAATAGTGCGTTTGCACTTTTGTCATTGGTAACTCCATATATAGATAATAATATCCAGGTCATAACAATTAGCCATTTCGTCAATGGGAGATATGCATGGTATGCTGGTTTAAATGGGAAATATGCGGATTTTCTCATATCTTTATCCTCCTATGGAAAGGAGTATATAGAGAAAAAATTCAATATCACGGATAAAAAGAAAATACAAGTTGTGTTAAATTTTATGCCGGAAGTTGTTCCCACTTATAAAATGAAACGCGACAGACTTATTTTAAAAATTATTTATCCGGGAGGATGTTCATATGGAAAGAGTGCAGAAGTTGTTTGTAAAAGCTTAAAACTACTTCTCAGAACAAATTTAAATTTTGAGTTTTATTGGACTGGCAATACTAAAATAGTGGGAGCGGGGAAAAAAGGTATTCGTACAAACAATATAGAAGATTGCTTACCCAAAGACCCTCGCGTAAAACATATTGGTCCGGTGAATAGAGAAATATCCAAGCAACTTCTTTCTGATGCGAATATATTCCTACTGCCTTCACGTGGGGAAGGGTTTCCTATTTCATTAATTGAAGCCATGAGATGTGGATGTATTCCTGTTATATCCAATGCCAAACATGGGAGCCTTGATGCAATAGTTAATGGGGTAAATGGTTTTATTGTTAAGCAAGGCAATGCTCATGAAATAGTATCTCTGATTGAATATATCATAAACAATCACAATAACTATTCTTCTATTTATGAGAATAGTTATTTATACTATAAACAGAATCTTACAGATTCTGTTTGGAAAAAGCATTTGGTTGAAATAATGAACGGTTCCTCTAATCATATTAATCGATTGGAGCAATTTCAAAAATACCATTATATGAAAGACAGATTTTATCTAAATTTTCTGATGAAAAGGTACTGGGTATATGACCGACTGACACAATTATATCACTTTGTATATTTCAGATATATCAAATATTTATTATAAAAATGAAATATGATTTTAGATTATATCAATAATCAGCAATGTTGTGGGTGTGGTGCATGTAAAGAAATATGTCTGCATGGGGCAATAAGGATGGGTGAGGATTCTGAAGGTTTTTTACAGCCTCTTTTAGTAGCTGACTTATGTACTAACTGTGGAGCTTGCGACAAAGTCTGCCCAATAAAAAATGCCGGAAAAACGAAAAAAGAAGTCCGCCAGTCATTTGCTGCGATAAATAAAAGTCAGAAAATATTAAATAAGAGTTCAAGTGGTGGCATTTTTTCAGTGATTGCTGAATATATTATTCAACATGGGGGCATTGTGTATGGTGCATCATTCGACAAAAATCTTAAGCTTACTCATAAAGGAGGCGAAGGTATTGGAGAATTAGAGGGCTTAAGAGGAAGCAAATATCTTCAGTCATATGTGTATCAATGTTTCCCAGATATAAAGAAGAATCTGAGAAATGGCAGGCTTGTTTACCTAGTTGGTACGGGATGTCAGATTGCTGCATTGAAACTTTTTTTACATAAAGAGTATGATAATCTAATAACTTCTGACCTCGTTTGTCATGGAGTTCCTTCTCATAAGCTATTTGACTCTTTTGTATCTGCCTATGAAGAAACAACTTGTAGAAAAGTTGTCAATTACAGATGTCGTGACAAGTATGCCGGAGGATGGTCTGGTTCTCAAACTGTAGATTATATTTATAAAAACGAAATAAAAAGAGATTTGTATAATCCGATTCTAGCTGGATATATGAAAGCTTTTATGTCTGCTGACTTTTTTAGAGAATCTTGTTATTCCTGTCCATTTGCCAATGAACGTAGGTGTGGTGACATCACCTTGGCGGATTTTTGGGGAATAGAAAAGTATCATAAAATAAATTCAAAGAACGGAGTTTCCGCAATATTAGTCAATACAAGCAAAGGAGAGAGTTTATTAGAAGAATTAAAGTCGAAAATTCAGATTATAGAAACAAAGACTGAATATATAAAAGCTGAAAATGACAATTTGCATGCTCCTTCATTACGGACTGATTATAGAAGTAAAAGTTATATAGAGCTAGAAACAAATACTCAAAAAACATTGAGAAAATACATTAATGACAGCAAAATAACAAAATATAAATTTTGGATTAAACACTTTATGCTACGTTCTCACTTCTACTCACTATACTTTAGACTCAAAAACTTATGAATATTTGTATTTATTCCTCATATGCTTGGATCAAAATAGCTAATAACTATGGGTCTATATTGCAATATTTTGCCCTTCAGGTATATTTAGAAAAACAGGGGCATCAAGCATATTGGTTGCGTTTTAAGCTTAAAGATAATATCACGCTAAAATACAGAATTGCCAATTTATTGCTTAAACGTAAAGATAGGATCAGAAATTATAGGCATCAAAATCAAAAAGGCTTTCAAGATTTTGAAAACAAATACCTTTGTGAGACGCCATTAGAATATACCTCCTATTCACAATTAAAGAAAAATGCTCCACAAGCGGATGCTTACATTACGGGAAGTGATCAAGTATGGGCAGGTCTTTCTCCAGAACGCTATCTAGCTTTTGTTCCGAAAGGCATAAGAACAATTTCTTATGCAGCAAGCTTTGGAAGTCCCAAAATGGGGTTATTAAATAAATTGCTGTTTACATGGCGACTTAGAAATATAGATTATATATCAGTCAGAGAAAAAGCTGGTGTAGATTATTGTAAGATATTTGGTCGGAATGATGCTGTATGTGTATGTGATCCATCGCTGCTATTGGAAAAAATAGACTATGAGAAATATCTATGCAATGAAAGGGTTATGAAACGGCCATATATATTTTCTTATTGGGTAAATCCTATCCAAAGCTTAGAAAATATATCGTGGAAGGAGGTAACAGGTTATGCAAAAAGAGCTAATTTAGAGTTAATTGTTACCGCTATTCAGGGTGCTGAATTTTCTTTTGAAAAAGAATCTATAACTTCTCCGGAACCATTAGAATGGTTGCGGCTAATACATGACGCTGAATACATAATTACATCATCTTTTCACGGCATTGCATTTAGCATTGTAATGAAAAGACCTTTCCTTGTCATTCCTCAAAAAGGAAACAGTTCTGCTGAGAACCTAAGGTTTTATGATTTATTGAATAACTTGGGACTTGCAGAACGAATATATGATAGTAATCAACCATTTGATTTGCAATTAGAAAACTTTATTGACTGGGAAAGAGTTGAAAAAAATGTAAACGAATTAAGAGAGATTTCTTTTGATTTTCTACAAAAAGCGTTGCAGAAATAAATCAGATAAAGCGATATGGATAGAAAAAAAAGGCTTTTAGTGTTTCATCCTTACCTTGCCACATACCGAATAGATGTATATAACCGATTTACACAAGACTATGAAGTAAAGGTAGTGTTGACTGGGCATCCTGACGAGATAGTCAATTTGGGATTTAGCCTTGAAAAGGTAAATTTGCAGGCGAAATTTGATTATAAATATTATAATAAAGGTATATATGTGGGTCGTCATTTATTATCATTGGTGTATGTAAAAGCCATCAAGGAATTTCGTCCAGATATAGTGTTGGCTCACGAATATGGTATAAACACTTTGGCTGCAATCCTAAGCCGATGGTTTTATAAATTCAAACTTTTTCTGACTTGTGATGACAGTTTGCAAATGGCACAAGAATATTCTAACAGAAGAAAATTGCTGAGAAATTTCATCGTCAGTCATGTAGACGGATTTTTTGTGGTGAGTACAAAGACGAAAGAGTTTCTAAATGAACTTTATCCCAAGGCGCATTGCCAGTTTATTTATTTTCCTATTATACAAAACGACGTATATCTTGAGCAAAAAATTAATGCAAATAAGGAAAAAGCTGAAGAGTACATTCGTAAATATCAATTGGAGAATAAAAAGATTTTATTGTATGTAGGTCGATTTGACCCAGTAAAAAACATTCCTCTGCTATTGAATGCCTATGCCGAAATAAAAAATGATGAGATGCGGTTAGTCTTGGTCGGTGATGGTGAAATGAAACCTACTGTAAGAGAAAAAATTAAAAAATTGAACATAGAGAACGAGGTTATACAAACTGGGGCTTTATATGGTGATGATTTATATGCTTGGTATTATTTAGCAGACTTTTCCATCTTAGCCAGTTATCAAGAAGCTTTTGGTGCGGTAGTGAATGAAGCTTTGGCAGGAGGGTGCTTTGCTTTGGTTTCAGATCACGCCGGTGCTCATACTTTAATTCAAAATGGAGTAAATGGCTATGTATTCAGAAGTGGAGATAAGAGTGATTTGAAAAGTAAATTGGAGTTAACATTTAAAAGTCCAAAGAAGATATTACATCGCAGCAATATGCTTAAGACATTTGAAGATTTTTATCAAAACATAATCAATGCATTCAATTGTTAATCCGTAAATCATAATGATATTAATACATTATTTAAAACGCTTGAGAGATTTATACTACCAATATATTGTGTGGCATAAATATAATATAGGTAAAGGTTTCCATTGCGGAAGAGGGGTGTTTGTTTGGGGAAGAGATAAAATAGAAATCGGCAAAAACTTTTATATTGGCAAGTATTCGACCATAGAAACCAATTGCGTGATTGGTGACAATGTTATTATAGCCAATCATGTAGGAATTGTGGGAAAGTATGACCATAATTATCAACAGGTTGGGGTTGCTGTACGCATGGCGGAATGCATTCGGGATAAGAACTACAGCTGGAAAGGGATTGATAACGTAACTTATATCGGTGATGATGTTTGGATAGGTTATGGTGCAATTATTATGAGTGGGGTTACAATAGCTAACGGCTGCATTATTGCTGCGGGAAGCATTGTTACTAAAGACACTGAACCATATAGTATTTATGCGGGTAATCCGGCTAAAAAAGTGAAAGATCGGTTTCTTACAGAGAAAGAATTGAATGAACACCTTGAATTGATGCGCAAAAACTTTTAAAGACGAAGCATTAATGAGATATTTATTGTTGGTCGCCCTATGGGTGTTGAACGCAGGAGTTTGGCCGCAGAGAGATTCTTTGTGACGCTGGGCTTGCATTATGAGCATTGTAAGTGGAACAACTACGAACTTTAAAAACTACGCTGCCATAATTTACAAAAAAAATAAAGGAAGGACTGTTTTTAATACGAACAACTTTATCAGTTATAATATCTGTGGAAAATTGATGAAAGTGGAGGGCGACTTGCAGCTCTAAAAGAATGGGATACTACTTCAATACAATATCATTATTGGCGATTATCCAAAGAATCTGGTAAACTGTTGCGGCATATACAAAATGTTCGACAATGAAAGATCTACTCTCTTCTTCAAAAAGGTTGCCCTATGTCGTTGGAAAATCAACACTAGAAAAATTTAAAAATTAAGTTCGTTTTTGGCTGTTTTTTCCTATGTGATATGTCAAAGCCGGACACTACTAACTTAATACGAGGGGTATGTTACGATTAAAAGATTTAACGCTGGTTTCTTCTAAAGAGGACCTAGCGAAAATGCCACAAGGAAAGAAGCTTATCAATACAATCAACGCCCATTCTTTCAATACTGCGCAGAATGATGGGGTGTTTGCGGATGCTTTATGCAATGGGGATTATCTGATACCCGACGGGGCAAGTATCGTAAAGGCTTGTCGGTGGATTGGCGGCAAGTCGCAGCCGAAAGAACGCGTGGCGGGATGGGATCTCTTTGAGTTTGAAATGAGGAGCCTGAATGAACGGTCAGGAAAGTGCATGTTTATGGGGAGTTCGGAAAAAGTGTTGGGATTGATTAAAATAAAATCGGCAGAAATATATCCGAATTTGGAGGTCGTGACTTATTCGCCACCTTATAAACCGGAGTTTTCTAAAGAGGATAATAATGCAATTGTGACTGCAATTAATTCAGAAAATCCTGATTTACTATGGATTGGTATGACTGCTCCGAAACAAGAAAAATGGACATATACTCATTGGGACGAGTTGGATATACATTGCCACGTAGGAACTATTGGTGCCGTTTTTGATTTTTTTGCAGGTACGGCAAAACGTGCTCCCCAATGGTGGCAGGATCATTCTTTAGAATGGCTTTATCGACTCATAATAGAGCCAAAACGTATGTGGAGGAGATATATTATAGGTAATTCTCTATTTATTAGGAATATTCTAAGAGAAATGTGTTGAGAATATGAGAGTTCATGTGCATTATTAAATCCGTTTTATTGGAATAAGGATAAATACTTATAGTATAATTCTTGTTTGTTTTTCTTAACTATTTTATTTCTGTATTTTATGAAAAAAATTGCATTAATTTCGGGTATTACAGGTCAGGACGGCTCGTTTTTAGCAGAGTTTTTAGTAAAAAAGGGATATGAGGTCCATGGTATTCTGCGTCGTTCCTCTTCTTTTAATACCGGTCGTATAGAACATTTATATTTGGATGAATGGGTTCGTGATATGAAGAAAGAACGTCTAGTAAATCTTCATTATGGTGATATGACTGATTCTAGTTCTTTGATTCGTATTATCCAACAAGTACAACCTGATGAAATATATAATCTTGCAGCCCAGAGTCATGTAAAAGTCTCTTTTGATGTTCCAGAATATACAGCGGAAGCTGATGCTGTTGGTACGCTTCGTATGTTGGAAGCTGTACGTATTTTGGGAATGGACAAAAAGACAAAAATATATCAGGCTTCTACTTCAGAACTGTTTGGTTTGGTCCAGGAAGTTCCTCAAAAAGAAACTACCCCCTTCTATCCCCGCTCTCCGTATGGAGTGGCTAAACAGTATGGCTTTTGGATTACTAAGAATTATCGTGAAAGCTATGGAATGTTTGCGGTAAATGGTATCTTATTTAATCATGAAAGTGAGCGAAGAGGCGAGACTTTTGTAACTCGTAAAATAACTTTAGCTGTTGCACGTATTGCTCAAGGTTTACAGGATAAGCTCTATTTAGGAAACTTAGATTCTCTCCGTGATTGGGGGTACGCTAAGGATTATGTAGAATGTATGTGGTTGATTCTTCAGCATGATATACCAGAAGATTTTATTATTGCCACAGGCGAGTATCATACAGTACGTGAATTTACTACATTGGCATTTAAAGAGGTTGGTATCAAACTTCTTTGGGAAGGAAAAGGGGTAAATGAGAAAGGTATTGATGAGTCTACAGGTAAAGTTGTAGTTGAAGTGGACTCTAAATATTTTCGTCCTGCCGAGGTTGAACAGTTGTTGGGGGATCCGACGAAAGCTAAAACTCTACTTGGCTGGAATCCTCGGAAAACTTCTTTTGAAGAACTAATAAAAATAATGGTTTCCCATGACATGAAATTCGTAAAGAAGCTTCACATGAAAGAGTTGATGAGTAGAGAATAGCATTTAGATAAGAATTTTACATCAATCATAGCTAAAACTTATGCAGGAAGTCCAACGTTTTAACAAAGTCCTAAAGTCTTTGGTCCTCTTAGGGGATCTTATTTTACTGAACCTGCTTTTGTGGGGATTCAATTGCTTTCTAGGTACCCGTTTTTGGTGCATTCATTGCGGTTCTATCTTTCAAGGGATGGCTCTTATCACTTTGTGTTATTTGTTTTGTAATATGCATTCGGGCGTTATTCTTCATCGTCCTGTGGTCCGTCCAGAACAGATCATGATTCGTGTTTTGCGCAACATGGTGCCTTTTATTCTTTTTTCAGTCTGCATGTTGCTTATCTTTCATTTTCATTTTTCTCATTCCCGTTATTTCGGATTGTTTTATATCGCTTTGATAATTGTAATTGTCAGCTATCGTTTAATTTTTCGTCACTTTCTGGAACTCTATCGAAAAAAAGGAGAAAATGTCCGTAAGGTAGTACTAGTTGGGAGCCATGAGAATATGCAGGAACTTTATCATGCAATGACGGATGATCCTACGTCCGGTTATCGTATACTGGGCTATTTCGAGGATTTTCCTTCGGGTCGGTATCCACAGGATGTTTCTTATTTGGGACAACCCAATGAAGTGACTGATTTTTTAGAAAAACATGCGGGAGAGATTGACCAGCTTTATTGTAGTCTTCCTTCTGTGCGTAGTGTGGAGATTGTTCCCATCATTAATTATTGTGAGAATCATCTGGTCCGTTTTTTTAGTGTTCCTAATGTCCGCAATTATTTAAAACGTAGGATGCACTTTGAATTATTGGGTAATGTTCCTGTACTATCCATTCGTTGTGAACCATTGGAGTCATTGGAGAACCGTATTATTAAGCGTGTTTTTGATATTGTTTGTTCAGGGCTGTTTCTTTGTACCGTCTTTCCTTTCGTTTATGTATTTTTTGGAATTGCGATTAAACTAAGTTCTCCCGGTCCTGTCTTTTTCAAGCAAAAACGTAGCGGTGAGGATGGTCGTGAATTCTGGTGTTACAAGTTCCGTTCGATGAAAGTGAATACGCAGTGTGATACTCTTCAGGCTACGGAAAACGATCCTCGTAAAACACGTATCGGAGAGATAATGAGAAAGACGAGTGTGGATGAATTACCTCAATTCATAAATGTGTTGAAAGGGGATATGTCCATTGTAGGTCCCCGTCCTCACATGTTGAAGCATACAGAGGAATATTCCAGCCTGATAAATAAGTTTATGGTTCGCCACTTTGTTAAACCTGGAATAACAGGCTGGGCGCAAGTGACGGGCTATCGTGGTGAGACGAAGGAACTCTGGCAGATGGAGGGTCGTGTGCAACGTGACATCTGGTATATAGAACATTGGACATTCCTACTGGATTTATATATCATATATAAGACGGTATATAATGCCTTACATGGAGAAAAAGAGGCATATTGATAAGATTAACAGTTAACAATAAAAAAGCTATAATTAAAAAAATAGGAACTAAAGGGCGTTTAATTATGAATTCAAGAATTATGATGAGAAGACTTAACAACAGACATTTATTGCTGATATTGCTACCATTTATATTGGTTGCTTGTCAGTCTTATAAGAAAGTACCTTATTTTCAAGATGTGGATATAGTGAATCAGGCGGAACAGCAGGAGAAGCTTTATGATGCCAGGATTATGCCGAAGGATTTGTTGACCATTGTGGTATCGTGTACCAATCCTGAACTTGCGATACCTTTTAACTTGACAGTGGCTAGCAATGCCGCTATGGCTGCAAGTACTTCGTCTTATGTGACTACACAACCTATATTGCAGCCTTATTTGGTAGATAATGAAGGAAATATAAATTTTCCGGTGTTAGGAGAGTTGAAACTGGGTGGTTTGACTAAAAAGGAGGCGGAACGGCTGATTATAGATAAACTAAAGCCTTATATGAAAGAAATACCTATCGTCACGGTGAGTATGGTGAATTATAAGATATCCGTCATTGGAGAAGTCGGCCGACCGGGTACATTTACTATCTCCAATGAAAAAGTAAATCTGCTAGAGGCGTTGGCTATGGCCGGTGACATGACGGTCTACGGTCTTCGTGATAATGTGAAGCTGATTCGTGAGGACGCAAATGGTAAACAGCAGATTGTCACTTTGAATTTGAATAATGCTGAAACCATTCTTTCACCTTACTATTGGTTACAACAGAATGATATTGTTTATGTAACTCCCAATAAAGCAAAGGCTCGAAATTCGGATGTAGGCAACAGTACCAGTCTCTGGTTCTCTGCTACCTCTATTTTGGTATCCATTGTCAGCCTATTAGTAAACATTTTAAAATAATGATTTGCAATGAAAGAAACAGATTTCAACGAAGCAAAAGAACCTAAGGAAGAAAATATAGACGTCAAGGAACTGCTATTTAAGTATTTGATCCACTGGCCTTGGTTTGTGGGGGCAGTTGTAGCGTGTTTGATTGCGGCATGGGTCTATTTGCATATGTCCACTCCCGTGTATAATATTTCCGCTACGGTTTTAATTAAGGACGATAAAAAAGGCGGCGGTGCCGGAATGTCCACAGAGTTAGAAAATTTAGGATTAGATGGGTTAATTTCTTCCTCACAGAATATTGATAACGAGATCGAAGTTCTCCGTTCTAAGACTATCGCCAAAGAGGTGGTTGAGGATTTGGGCCTTTATATATCCTATACAGATAAGGATGAATTTCCTTCCAGAAACATGTATAAAACTTCACCTGTGCAAGTGAGTTTGACTCCGCAAGAAGCTGGCTTGTTGGAGAAACCGATGATTGTAGAGATGATATTGCAACCACAGGGAAGTATGGATGTGAATGTGAAGGTAGGTGATGATGAATATCAGAAACATTTCGAAAAGTTGCCGGCTGTATTTCCCACCGATAAAGGAACATTGGCTTTCTTTCAGACACTAGATTCAATATTACCTTCTAAGAAATCGTCAGAGGAAATAGTGGGTGTAGAAGGAACTGTACGTAATATTACGGCAGTGATTAATAAGCCTTTGGCTGTAGCGAAAGGGTATTGTGGAAGTATGACTATCGAGCCGACTTCCAAAACCACTTCTGTGGCTGTCATATCATTGAAAAATTCAAATGTACAACGTGGCAAGGATTTTATCAATAAGTTATTAGAAATGTATAATATCAATACGAATAATGATAAGAATGAGGTGGCGCAGAAAACAGCAGAATTTATCAATGAACGTATTAGTATTATCTCCAAAGAACTGGGTAGTACGGAAAAGGATCTGGAAAGTTTCAAACGTGGGGCAGGTATTACAGATTTGACCAGTGATGCACAGATAGCTTTGACGGGTAGTGCTGAATACGAAAAGAAGCGTGTGGAGAATCAGACCCAGATTAATTTGCTGCAAGATCTTCAGAAGTATATGCAGAACGAAGGTTATGAGGTCCTGCCCAGTAATATTGGATTACAGGATGTGAATCTTGCAGCTGCCATCAATCGTTATAATGATGTGCTTGTTGAGAGGAAACGTTTGCTACGTACATCAACGGAGAATAATCCTACCATTATAAATCTTGATACCAGCATCGGTGCAATGAAAGAGAATGTCCAAGTATCTTTAGACAGGGTATTGCGTGGATTATATATCACAAAAGCTGATCTGGATCGCGAGGCAAGCCGTTATTCCCGTCGCATTAGTGAAGCACCTGGTCAGGAGCGTGAATTTGTGAGTATTGCACGTCAACAGGAGATCAAGGCCGGACTTTATCTGATGCTTCTTCAGAAGCGTGAGGAAAATGCTATAACTTTGGCTGCTACAGCCAATAATGCGAAGATTATAGATGATGCTATAGCAGATGATGCTCCCGTATCTCCTAAAGGTAAGATGATTTACTTGATTGCTTTAGTGTTAGGAGTTGGAATTCCGGTAGGGGTTATTTATTTGCTCGAATTAACCAAGTTTAAAATTGAAGGTCGTTCTGATGTAGAAAAACTCACCAGTTTACCTATTGTTGGTGATATCCCATTAACCGATGAAAAACAAGGAGCTATTGCTGTATTTGAGAATCAAAATAACCTGATGAGTGAAACCTTCCGTAATATCCGAACGAATCTTCAGTTTATGCTTGACAATGATAAGAAGGTGATTTTGGTTACTTCTACAGTCAGCGGTGAAGGTAAATCTTTTATCTCTGCTAATCTCGCTATCAGTCTTTCTTTATTGGGTAAGAAAGTAGTAATTGTTGGTCTTGATATTCGTAAACCTGGTTTGAACAAGGTTTTTAATATTCCGAGAAAAGAAATTGGTATAACTCAATATTTGGCCAATCCGGAAAAGAACCTAATGGATTTAGTACAACTTTCTGATGTCAGTAAGAATCTGTATATTCTTCCTGGTGGAACAGTTCCTCCTAATCCTACGGAATTGTTGGCCCGTGATGGATTGGATAAAGCGATTGAGACTCTCAAGAAGAATTTTGATTATGTAATTTTGGATACCGCTCCTGTTGGTATGGTAACTGATACTTTGCTGATAGGACGTGTGGCTGATCTATCTGTTTATGTCTGTCGTGCAGATTATACTCACAAGAATGAGTATACTTTGATTAATGAACTTGCTGAAAACAATAAACTGCCTAGCTTGTGTACTGTAATAAATGGTTTGGATCTGAAGAGAAGAAAGTATGGTTATTATTATGGTTATGGTAAATATGGCAAGTATTATGGCTATGGTAAGCGATATGGCTACGGTTATGGATATGGAGAACAATCTCATACCGAGGAAGACTAAAGTCATTAATGGCTGATATTTTTTAAGTTAATAATGTCATAGAGTACTTTTAATACTTTACACGAAAGTGAGATGGAACATGTAGGTCCCTAACTTCATGCTACACACATGAAGCCCCTACATTTTGTGGTCAGGAAATATACAGCGGTGTATTCCTGATCAACGCCCTCATGTCGGTGTAAATCCGATGTGATTTCTATTATATCAACTGTCTGTGAAGATAGTTGATATTTTTTTTGTAAAGCAATGACTGATGGATAATTTTTAGTAGCTTTGTGAAAAATATGATTGATATGGAAGATTTGCAAAGATTATATCCTATCGGGATTCAGACATTCTCGAAGATACGGGAGGGGAATTACCTCTATATTGATAAAACAGCATATGTTTATCGGATGACTCATTCGGCTTCCAGTTATATGTTCTTGAGCCGTCCACGACGTTTTGGGAAATCATTACTTACTTCTACGCTGCATAGCTATTTTTCCGGACGCAAGGACCTGTTTCACGGATTGGCTATGGAGAAACTGGAGAAAGAGTGGACGGAATATCCGGTACTTCACTTCGATATGAGTACCGCCAAGCATGCGGATAGTGAACAGTTGCTCCAAGAGTTAAATCTGAAATTGTATGGCTATGAGCAGAATTATGGACGGCTGGATGAGGAGGTTAATCCCAATCAACGTTTGATGGGATTGATAAAACGTGCTTATGAGCAAACCGGCAAGAAAGTGGTCGTGCTTATTGATGAATATGATGCTCCTCTACTGGATGTAGTGCACGAACGGGAAAACCTGGATGTATTGCGTAATATCATGCGTAACTTTTACAGCCCTTTGAAAGCTTGTGATCCTTATTTGCGATATGTATTTCTGACTGGTATTACCAAATTCTCCCAACTTAGTATTTTCAGCGAGCTGAATAATATAAAGAATATTAGTATGGATGAACCATACGCTGCTATCTGTGGAATTAGTGAAGATGAGATACGTTTGCAAATGCAGGATGATTTGGGAGGATTGGCAAAGAAATTGGAGATAACACCTGAAGAGGCTTTAATGAAATTGAAAGAAAATTATGATGGATATCACTTTACTTACCCGTCACCTGATATATATAATCCTTTCAGTTTGCTTAACGCTTTTGCAGATGGAAAATTTGGCTCATATTGGTTTGGTAGCGGTACTCCTACGTATCTGATAAAAATGTTGGATAAGTTTGGCGTGGAACCTTCTGAAATTGAAAATAAGAAGGCTACTGTAGAAGATTTCGATGCACCAACAGAAAGAATGACAAGCATTACCCCGTTGTTATATCAAAGTGGTTATATCACGATAAAGGATTATGATAAGGAACTTGATTTATATACATTGGATATCCCTAATAAGGAGGTAAGGATAGGCTTGATGAAAAGTCTTCTTCCACATTATGTGGTCGGTAAAGCACCGGAAGCCAATACGATGGTAGCTTATCTTTCTCGTGATATCCGTAATGGGGATATGGATGCCGCATTATGCCGTTTGCAGGAATTTTTGTCTACGATTCCTTACTGCGACAATACAAGGTTCGAAGGACACTATCAGCAGGTATTTTATATCATATTCAGTTTGTTGGGATATTACGTAGATGTGGAAGTTCGTACTCCTCGTGGACGGGTAGATATAGTACTTCGTACAAAGACTACGTTGTATGTGATGGAACTGAAATTGGATAAAAGTGCGGGTGAAGCGATGGAGCAAATTGATTTGAAGAATTATCCGGAACGCTTTGCTTTATGTGGACTGCCTGTCGTAAAGGTGGCTGTCAGTTTTGATAGCGAACGGTGTACGATTGGGGACTGGAGGATTATAAATGCTTGAGTTTTGTAATAAATGTGATTGATATGGAAGATTTGCAAAGATTATATCCTATCGGGATTCAGACATTCTCGGAGATACGGGAGAGGAATCTCCTTTATATTGATAAAACGGAGTATGTGTATCGGATGACACATGCTTCTGCTAAATATATGTTTTTGAGTCGTCCACGACGTTTCGGTAAATCATTACTTACTTCCACACTGCATAGCTATTTTTCCGGACGTAAGGAACTGTTTCATGGATTGGCTATGGAAAAACTGGAGAAGGAGTGGACGGAATATCCGGTACTTCACTTCGATCTGAGCATGGCAAAGCACGTTGATAAAGGAGGGTTGGAACGCCTTCTTGACTTCATGCTTACAAGGTATGAACGTGTGTTCGGTCTTAATGCAGCAGGAGGCGATCCGAATTTGCGATTGATTGATCTGATAACTACCGCTTACCAGCAGACCGGCAAAAAAGTGGTGGTGCTTATTGATGAGTACGATGCACCTCTGCTTGATGTAGTGTATGAACAGGAGAATCTTGGCGTTTTGCGAAATATCATGCGTAATTTCTACAGTCCGTTAAAAGCTTGTGATCCTTATTTGCGATATGTATTTCTGACCGGTATTACCAAATTCTCCCAACTTAGTATTTTTAGTGAGTTGAATAATATAAAGAATATTAGTATGGATGAACCATACGCTGCTATCTGTGGAATTAGTGAGGATGAGATACGTTTGCAAATGAAGGATGATTTGGGAGGATTGGCAAAGAAATTGGAAATAACACCTGAAGAGGCTTTAATGAAATTGAAAGAAAATTATGATGGTTATCATTTCACATCTCCTTCGCCCGATATATATAATCCTTTCAGTTTGCTAAATGCCTTTGCGGATGGTAAATTTAATTCTTATTGGTTTGGTAGCGGTACACCTACATATTTGATAAAGATGCTGGAGAAATTCGGAGTAGAACCTTCTGAAATCGGAAATAATAAGACTACTGTAGAGGATTTCGATGCGCCAACAGAAAGGATGACAAGCATTCTTCCATTATTATACCAGAGTGGTTATATTACGATAAAGAATTATGATAAGGAGCTTGATTTATATACATTGGATGTCCCTAATAAGGAGGTAAGGATAGGCTTGATGAAAAGTCTTCTTCCGCATTATGTTGGCAGCAAAGCACCGGAAGCTTCGACTACGGTAGCCTACCTCTCGCGTGATATCCGTAATGGTGATATGGATGCAGCTTTAGGTCGCTTGCAAACATTTTTGTCTACTATCCCCCAATGTGATAATACGAAATATGAAGGTCATTATCAACAAATGCTTTATATCATATTTAGTCTGTTAGGTTATTATGTAGATGTGGAAGTACGTACTCCCCGCGGACGGGTGGATGTGGTGCTGCGCACACAGACTACATTGTATGTGATGGAGTTGAAGCTGGATAAGAATGTGGATAAAGCTATGGAGCAAATTGATTTGAAGAATTATCCGGAACGCTTTGCTTTATGTGGATTGCCTGTCGTAAAGGTGGCTGTCAGTTTTGATAGCGAACGGTGTACGATTGGAGACTGGAAGATTATAAATGCTTGATTATATCATTGATTTATAAGTCGCTATATACTTGATTAAATATAAAGAGCTCCGCAAGGAGCTTTTTTCTTTTCTATCCGGAATAAAAGCTTCACCTTTGCATTGTTGATCAACAAAACGTGAATAAATAACTTGAATTTAAATCTTTAAAAAAACGTAGTATGAGTGTAATTTACAAAGTCATTACGCGACCAACAGATCCGCGTGTTCCCAATTCTCCTAAGAGATATTATCCGCATTTGATCACTTTAGGTCAGTCCGTCAACCTGAAATATATTGCACAGAAAATGCAGGATCGTTCTTCGCTGTCTGTCGGTGATATTAAGAGCGTAATCCAGAATTTTGTGGAAAAAATGAAGGAGCAGTTGCTGGAAGGTAAATCAATTAATATCGAAGGCTTAGGTGTGTTTATGTTGACTGCCCGTTCGAAGGGTGCGGAGTTGGCGAAGGATATTAATGCTAAGAGTGTGGATAGCGTTCGTATCTTTTTCCAAGCCAATAAAGAGTTGCGTGTCACCAAAACTGCTACCCGTGCAGATGAGAAGTTAGACCTGATCAGTCTGGATGAATATCTGAAGAAAATTAGTGTTACTGTATCTCCCACAAATCCTGAAAAACCGGGTGAAGGCGAAGATGGTGGAGATGATAGTGGAGAGGCACCCGATCCCGCAGCTTAATGTCTTGTTGATTAATAGCTGACGGTTAGAGTGTTCATTTAATGTTTAATTTAAAAAGAGAAATGTCTATGAAAAAAACGTGGAGTATTATTTTGAAAGTGATTATTGCTGTTGCCGGTGCGATTGCCGGAGTGGTAGGTGTACAGGCAGCAACCTTGTAATTAATTATCTTATAAATAGGTATATTTATGAATGAATAACAGGCGGGATTTTTCCCGCCTGTTTGTGTTTAGATATAATAAGAGAGCTACACTTCTTCACATACTCTCATTTCCATTCCTTTATATACTACAACAATCTTATGCAACTGTGTGGTGCCAATAGCATTTTTTACTGTATCTGTATCAGCATAACGGTTGGTTTGAGCGATTCCTTCTAATCGTAATTCATCCACACGATTTTCCGGATCTTTGTATTTAGCATATTTCAACTCGATTATGTAACTGTGTTTCATATCCGGATAAATATCTAATAATGGAGATAAGAAGATGTCAGCATATCCTTCTTGTGTATCTGCTTCCGAAATAGGGCGGTAGAACCGGTTTTGTGCAGTCATGGCTAATGTGAAACCATGTACGAAAAATTCTCCCTTTTGCTTGTCGCGTTGGGAGGCATAGCGTTTCAGACAATCGGCTATATAGTCAAAATAAGCTTTCCAGGTACCTCGATAAGCAAGCGAGCTGGATAATTCATTTTTCTCATAATTACTGAAGCTTAAGTTGGCTTCATTGTAAGTGTTCAACAAATAGGTGTAAAGTTGTTCGCGCACTACCTGATTGGGAATGGTGAGTTTGCACTTTCCTTCATGTGCGCCACTAATAGTAAGCATGCCAAAATAATAGAGTAGGCTTATGAAATTGTCTGGATCAATAATACTGGCGGCTGGAAATCCTTTTTTCACTTCTCCAGTGATGTATCCTTGGCTTACTAAGGTCTGTATGATGGATGCATCGTGCGCAAACTCTTTATCTTTACGAATGAGCATACGCAATTTTTCGTAGTCAATACGGATGTTGTCTTCTACCATATCTTTCGGTATTTCACCGTTATATTCGATATAATTTTTGACGAAATAAAGCACCATATTGGAATTGTACATCGTAGTTTTACCATAGCATTCCTGTGCAAAACAGTAATTGTCATACCATGGTTTCATGATTTCTATCAACTCATTGATGGTATGATTGAAATGCCCTGTATTAGAATAATAAGTTAACATTTCGCGAACCTCACTTTCTGTGAATCCCATCATTTCGTTGAATCTTGGTGACAGTGAGTAGTTAGTACCGATATTGAAGCCGCTGGTCAAGTCATCCATTGTCACGGGACTGACACCGGTGATAAAACAACGTTTAATGCTGGAGTCTGTGCCGGATTTTATTTTATTGAAGAAAGCACGTAAATAACCTTCTTTGTGTGTCTCATCAGTGTAACGGTTTAAGCTGTCGACATCAGAGAGTATTGTATTGGTGAAATGGTCGTATTCATCAATGAAGAGATAAATCTTTTGATTTACACGGGCGCACTCCGTAAACAGATATTCGAATTGGCTGACGGCTCCGTCTTTTTCGTCCATTTTTTCTTTGATTCCTTCAGGTAAGTAGTCAGCATAAACATCACAGAAATAGTCAAATACGATTCTACAATGTTCGTCCAGACCTTTGCGGTAGCTGTGTAAATCTCCACTTATTCCCGAGAAATTTAATTTTATTACCAGATAGCTATTACGATCCTTTGTGGGATACTTTCCAATATAAAGATCGCCAAACAAAGCGTCAAACTTATCTTTGGCACGTACATCATAATAATGTTGAAGCATATTCAAAGTCAGACTTTTTCCGAATCGGCGCGGGCGGATAAAAAAGAAAAAACGATCTGATTGCTCTATCAAGGGGATGAAAGAGGTCTTATCCACATAATAATAATTGTCCAAACGGATGTCCTCGAAGTTCATCATACCATAAGGTAATAACTTCCTGTCTGATGATACGTATTTCATAATTAATGTCTTTTATATGAATGCACTTTGAATAAGTGTATACAAAGATACTTTCTTTCCGCTATTTTCCCAAACAAACGTTCTTTCTTTTTGTTTCGTGCTATTTGTTAGGAGTATCGCTCTATATTTTAACAAAATAGAAATTATAATCAAACTCGTTGGCTGAATAGCGGATTTTATCTACCTTTGCATCTTAATTAAATGCGTCATTTTAAGCGAGAAAAAACATGATTCGAAAAATAATAAAAGCTCTTTGGATATTCTTGGCAGTCATAGTATTGGCTATTGTTATAGTCTTTGTCTCCATTTCAAAGGGCTGGATTGGCTATATGCCTCCTGTAGAGGAACTCGAGAACCCGAGCTATAAATTTGCAACGGAGATTTTTTCTGAAGATGAGAAAGTGCTTGGTACATGGTCTTACAGCAAGGAAAACCGGGTGTACACGGCATACAAGGATTTGTCACCCAGTATTATCAATGCTCTTATTGCAACGGAAGATGTTCGTTTTGTCGAGCATTCGGGGATTGATGCCAAAGCGTTGTTCCGTGCGTTTGTGAAACGTGGTTTGATGTTTCAGAAAAATGCAGGTGGGGGTAGTACCTTGTCGCAACAGTTAGCTAAACAGTTGTTTACAGAAAATGTGGCGAGAAATACACTTCAGCGTCTTTTCCAAAAACCGATTGAATGGGTGATTGCGGTGAAACTTGAACGTTACTACACCAAAGAGGAAATATTGAGTATGTATCTCAATAAATTTGATTTTCTGAATAATGCTGTTGGTATCAAAACTGCTGCATATACCTATTTTGGCTGTGAACCGAAGGACTTGAAGATTGAAGAAGCAGCTACATTGGTGGGTATGTGTAAGAATCCGTCTCTCTACAATCCGGTTCGTTTCAACGAACGTTCACGTGGTCGTCGTAATGTGGTGCTCGAGCAGATGCGTAAAGCCGGATATATCACAGATGCAGAATGTGATTCTTTGCAGGCTCTTCCGTTGAAACTGACTTATAACCGTGTTGACCACAAAGAGGGACTGGCTACTTATTTCCGTGAATATCTCCGTGGCGTCATGACAGCACCGAAACCGGTAAGAAGTGATTATCGTGGTTGGCAAATGCAGAAATTCTATGAGGATTCTATCGCTTGGGAAACTAACCCGTTATATGGCTGGTGTGCGAAAAACAAGAAGAAAGACGGTACAAATTATAACATCTATACAGATGGATTGAAGATTTATACAACTATCAATTCACGTATGCAGCAGTATGCCGAAGATGCTGTAAAAGAGCATTTGGGTGATTATCTGCAACCTGTATTCTTCAAGGAAAAAGAGGGAAGTAAGAATGCCCCGTATGCAAGATCACTACCGGAAAAACGAGTGGAAGAGTTGTTGACGAAAGCAATGAAACAAACGGAACGTTATCGCCTCATGAAAGAGGCGGGAGCTTCGGAACAACAGATTCGTAAGGCGTTCGATACGCCGGAAGAAATGACTGTCTTTTCCTGGAAGGGTGATAAAGATACGATTATGACACCGATGGATTCCATCCGCTACTACAAATCTTTCTTGCGGACAGGATTTATGTCAATGGATCCGGCAAACGGACACGTGAAAGCTTATGTGGGCGGACCGAATTATGTATACTTCCAGTATGATATGGCGATGGTGGGACGTCGTCAGGTAGGTTCTACTATTAAACCGTATTTATATACATTGGCAATGGAGAACGGATTTTCTCCTTGCGACCAGGCACGCCACGTAGAGCAAACTTTGATTGATGAGAATGGAACTCCCTGGACACCACGTAATGCAAATGATAAGCGTTATGGAGAAATGGTGACTCTGAAATGGGGATTGGCAAACTCCGATAACTGGATTTCTGCATACCTGATGGGTAAGCTGAATCCGTATGATTTGGTGCGCTTGATCCATAGTTTCGGTGTACGCAATAAAGCAATTGATCCGGTGGTTTCACTTTGTCTGGGACCTTGTGAAATTTCTGTCGGTGAAATGGTCAGCGCATATACGGCTTTTGCCAATAAAGGAATCCGGGTGGCTCCATTGTTCGTTACCCGTATTGAGGATAGTGATGGCAATGTCATTTCTACTTTTGCACCGCAAATGGAAGAAGTGATAAGCGCGTCGAGCACTTACAAAATGCTGGTTATGCTGCGTGCCGTTATTAATGAAGGAACGGGTGGACGTGTTCGTCGATATGGAATTACCGCCGATATGGGTGGAAAAACAGGAACGACCAATGATAACTCCGATGCCTGGTTTATGGGATTCACTCCTTCACTGGTATCCGGTTGTTGGGTAGGAGGTGACGAACGTGATATTCACTTCGGTAGAATGACCTATGGACAGGGTGCTGCCGCAGCTTTGCCTATCTGGGCTATGTATATGAAGAAAGTGTATGACGATCCGACTTTGGGATATGACCAGCAGGAGAGATTCAAACTCCCTGAAGGGTTTGACCCGTGTGCCGGTTCGGAAACTCCTGATGGCGAAGTGGAAGAAAGAGGACTGGATGATCTGTTTAATTAAGTATTAAGTATAGTGCTATTTAATACTTAATACCTAATACTTAATTTAAATGCATAAGTATATTGTTTGCATAGGGAGTAATTACAATAGGAAAGAGAACCTGACTTTTGCCAGGCAGAAGTTGACTGAATCGTTCTCTTCTATATGTTTCGCCCCCGAACTGGAAACTAAACCTTTGTTTTTTAAGAATCCGGCTCTGTTTTCCAACCAAGTGGTTCTGTTCTATTCCGATAAGGATGAAGAGACGGTGAGGAAAATGCTGAAAGATATAGAACAGAGGGCCGGACGTCGTTCGGAGGATAAGAAAGAGGAAAAAGTATGTCTGGATATTGACATGCTTTTATATGATAACAAAATATTAAAACCGGAGGATTGGCAAAGGGGATATATACAACAGTCATTATCTGCTTTCCATTCTTCATTATTTATTAAGTAGATGAAATTTCTTGGAATTATACCTGCCCGCTATGCATCCACTCGTTTTCCTGCGAAACCGTTGGCTATGTTGGGTGGAAAAACAGTCATACAACGCGTATACGAACAAGTGGCAGGCGTTTTGGATGACGCTTATGTAGCTACGGATGATGAACGCATTGAAGCTGCCGTTAAAGCATTCGGGGGAAAGGTTGTGATGACTTCCGTTCACCACAAAAGTGGTACGGATCGTTGTTATGAAGCCTGTACCAAGATTGGAGGTGATTTTGACGTCGTAGTGAATATACAAGGAGATGAGCCTTTTATTCAGCCTTCACAACTGGATGCGGTAAAGGCTTGTTTTGAAGATGTAACCACGCAGATTGCTACGTTGGTGAAGCCTTTTACTGCCGATGAACCGTTTGCTGTACTGGAAAACGTGAATTCACCGAAAGTGGTAGTCAACAAGAACAGGAACGCACTTTATTTCAGCCGTTCTATCATTCCTTATCAGCGTAATGCTGAGAAACAGGACTGGTTGAAGGGACATACCTACTACAAGCACATCGGATTGTATGCTTATCGTACAGAGGTACTGAAAGAGATTACCATGCTTCCACAGTCTTCTTTGGAGTTGGCCGAATCTTTGGAGCAGCTTCGCTGGCTGGAGAACGGATACAAAATAAAGGTCGGTATCAGTGAAGTGGAAACTATTGGAATCGATACCCCACAAGACTTGGAACGGGCAGAAGAATTTTTGAAGAATAGAATCTAATCTTATCTTATGGATCGTACGATACAACCTGAAATACAAACCCTGAAAAATTTTCGTATACTTCCTCCCGTTCGAATGACGTTGCCAAACGGTATTCCGTTGACTGTTATTAATGCCGGTGAACAGGAAGTAGTACGCATAGATGTGCTTTTTGCCGGGGGACGCTGGCAGCAATCGCAGAAACTGCAAGCTCTGTTTACGAACCGGATGCTGCGCGAAGGCACGAAAAAATATACGGCTGCCACCATTGCCGAAAAACTGGATTACTACGGCTCATGGCTCGAATTGTCCAGTTCGTCGGAATATGCATATATCACTGTTTATTCGTTGAATAAGTATTTGGCGAAAACATTGGAGGTAGTGGAATCCATGATTAAAGAACCGCTTTTCCCGGAGAAGGAATTGCATACCATTCTCGATACCAATATCCAACAATACCAGGTCAATACTTCCAAAGTTGATTTTCTGGCACACCGCAGTCTGTTGCAGTCGCTTTACGGCGAACAGCATCCATGTGGTAAAATAGTGGTGGAGGAAGATTATCATGCTATCACTCCGGAAGTGCTCCGTGAATTTTATGAACGGTATTATCATTCGGGTAATTGCTCTATCTTTTTGTCCGGTAAGGTGACGGAGGATATTATCAGCCGGGTGACAGATACATTCGGCACTTTTTTCGGCCAGCATCAGCAGCAGGTGTCGAGATTAAGTTTTCCTTTTACTGCTGTTCCCGAAAAGAGAATTTTTACAGAGCGTGAAGACGCCATGCAGAGTGCTGTGAAGATGGGATATACGACCATTACTCGTAATCATCCTGATTATTTGAAACTTCGGGTATTGATGACTTTATTCGGAGGTTATTTCGGCAGTCGGCTGATGTCTAATATTCGTGAAGAGAAGGGATATACTTATGGTATTTCGGCAGGAATCATATTTTATCCGGATAGCGGACTATTGGCTATCTCGACAGAGACGGATAATGAATATGTGGAACCGTTGATACAGGAAGTGTATCATGAAATAGACCGCCTGCATCAGGAACCTGTGTCAGCCGAAGAATTGACTATTGTACGCAACTATATGTTGGGAGAAATGTGCCGTAGTTATGAGTCGCCTTTCTCACTTTCGGATGCGTGGATCTTCATTGCTACTTCCGGTCTGGATGATGACTACTTTTCACGTTCTCTGCTGGCTGTGAATGAGGTTACTCCGATGGAAATACAAGATTTGGCACAGCGCTATTTGTGCAAAGAGACATTAAAAGAGGTCA
>OGXV01000245.1_pt1 | contig 33833 bp, 28 predicted proteins | sample 1576391 | NCBI WGS metagenome assembly OGXV01 (sample SAMEA3541586, study PRJEB24748) | human gut metagenome | biome: human gut; feature: human-associated habitat; material: faeces | place: China | collected 2012 | reverse complement strand
GCAGCACCAAGGATAGCGGTTCAATACTCTTTTTATTCCGAGCATCAGAAAAAAAGGAAGATTGTGCCAACTACGCCATTGGTCAGAATGCAATGTCCCGTAACAGCCCAAGCTGTGCTGCATTATAGCTTTGCAATCAGAAAAATGATGTAACTTCGCCGAAAAATTGGATGTGAAGCAGAGCCGAAATATCGCAGGTGGTTTTGTTAAGGAGGCTATCCGTACACGATAGCATGTGAAGCACTCCTGGCAGTAGCATAGAGAAGATAGGGAAATAAAGATACCAATGGTTCAACTTAGCCATTGAGACTGCAAAAGTAGAAGTGCCCGACCACAAAGAAAGGTCAGAACTTGTCGGATACCAAGGCTACCCGAAGAACCGATAAAGATGAATAAGTGTCAAGCACGTATCTCTTAGTAGCCATTCGAACCTACGATGATAAAAAAAGAAGAAAGGAAGCCAAGACCAAAGGCAGAAACGTTGTTTCTACTATAAAGCGGTGTCGGTCGCAAAACAGCGAGCGTAAACAATGAAAGATATAAAATGGTAGGGATACCCTATATGTGTGGGCATAAAAAAGGAAGCCTCGAAGAGTTAAATCAAGTCCAGAACTATATCCGGACTTGATTCATTTGAGCATAGCCACTAACCTACTTCACTACTGATACGATTTTCTTGTCGGGATGGCAACTGAAATTCCAGTCAATCACGTCATCTTCCAATGTGGTCTGAATACCACTATGTAGCACCATACCACAATTATCCTGAACCATCTGACGGGCTTCTACTCTACTCGATGCCTTGACTTCAAAGACACCTTCAAAAACAAAACGTGTCTTTACCTTATATACTTTTTCCATATTCTTTAGTATTTATATTTATTAGTTGAATAGTCATAATGTATAATAGTATTCATTCATATACAATTACTTCGTCTTTATAAGCAACGATTTCTTTGCCATTGGTAAGCCGAACAACCAACTCATTTCCATAGTCACTAACTACAGTTCCTTCGGTGTAGCCTCTGTATGGCACAATCAAAGAACAATATGCACCAACAATCTTTGTAAGCTCTTCGTATTCATACATGACCATCTCTATTTAAGTTCCACAATCTGCTCTACTCTACCAAACAAGATGCTACGCAATGCAGTCTTATCAGCTGCAAAATATTCGGCTATCTGCCCATATTGCTTCACCCAATAATGATGCAATGCATCGGCAAAACAAAATCGCCAACCTAATACCGGCACACTTTGCTTGAAGTAAGCATTATGATTAACTGCCTCAGTCAGCCAATTCTTATCGGCACGATTGAGTTTCTCACCATTGTTTAGACGTTCACGAAGTATGTACGCCTTACACTCTTTGAGGGATGCCAATGTAGGCACTTCGCACTCCACAAATTTACTTGCTATATCCATATCCAAAATGTTATTTTCTCCCTTTCGTAGGATGAACCTACTTGGGGCTTGTTAATAATTTTGGTGCGATAAAAGGTGTTACGGCTATTCTTGCAAGGTTTTCCTCTGAAATACTACCGCCGCAGGTGGCTGGAGATTTCAAAGGAAATGAGTATCACGCCGACCTTGAAAAGATAAGGACGGAACAAATACCTTTGCAGCGAAAGTATGACAAAGCCACAAGTAAGGTGCGTATGATTCTTTTGATTAAAAAGGATACTCAAGCAATAATTGTAACTATTCAGCGATAATCGGTAGGTACAGAATATGCCAATTCATCAAGCCTCAAATAAGGCTTGAATCGCATGATAAGAAGTTTTGTTGTGCTTCTTGGCTGTTTCAACGACCGAATGAAGTTCGAGGAAAGCGTCCGCCCCGAAGTCTGAACGAAACGTGCAGGAGTTCTTCAGTTTGATTTTCAGTTTGCGTATTCCCCGCTCGCTTCCATTATTGTCCGATGGTATCATAGGATTTTCAAGAAAATTGAAAATGTAGTCTCTGCATTTGACCAAGCCCTTTTTGAACGTAATGAACTTTTGACCAAGCCGGTCTATATTCTGTTTGAGCAGATTGTCCAAACGCCGGGTCCATGACACCTTGTCTATAATGTTGCTCGGATTAGTATTCCTTTCGTGAATAGCCTCACGGAACAGATTGGTTACTTTCTTGGACCAGTCTTGCCCGGTGTCAACTCTGAGAGATATTGCAGTTCGCGAAGCAAGTGTGCAAGGCAGACCTGATGATTGAGGAAGTGGAGTGTAAAGTACGCACTATGGCGGTCCGTCACGGCAGTCATCCGTTCCAGGCTGTCGCCAAACTTGTCTGTCAACACCTTCGAGCCTCTTCCGTCAGCACGGAAAAGCAGTGTGTAATAAACGGTCTGTGCTATCCAAGCCCAGTCGAGCCTTTTGTTGCAGTACAAGCCGCTCTCATCGAAACCGACAACTGCTGATGACATGATATATTCCTTAATCTTGTCAATAACAGGCTGCGCATTTCTCTTTGCCTCATTCACCCAGTTCACCAGCGAACCTTCGCTCGGAGTGAGACCAAATACCTCACGCAAGAAACTTGCTATACGACCGTATGGCAGGAACTGTACGACACTCAGGTAAACCACCAGAGCCTTTACGCTCGAATCATATACCACGTCGTTTGACCGCCGTCTCGGTGCCGTCCGAATACGTTCACCGCAATTCTTGCACACCATCACATAGTGTCGGATTTCCTTGATTACCGGCTTCAATTCAGGAATAGAAACAACCTGCGTTACATAATCAAGCACACGTTCTGCATCCGCCAAAGATTCTCCGCAACGGGTGCAATAGCCGGGTATGTCATCAATCACCACGTCCGGAGTGGAAGAACAAGACAGTTTGTGTCCGTCATGTCCGCTTTGTCCTCCGGGCTTCCTACCGCTTGGCTTACGGAGTGTCCTCGTCCGCCTGACTATTTCATCCTTCATACGCTCCTTGCTTGGTGGTGTGCTGCTGTTGTTAGAGTTCTTGTCAGGATTTTCAGACTTGGACAAGCGTTCCAGCAACTTCTCGATTTCTTTGTCTTTCTTGCGGATTTGTAGATTCAGGGCGTCTATGTTACGGTTCAATTTAACAATCTCGGCATACTGCTGATTGATGGTTTCCCGCATCAGCCGCATCTCTTCCGTCATGTCTTGCAATACTTTTAATATGTCCGTAACTTGCTCTTTCATAGGTATAAAGGTACAAAAAATATCTCAAATACGCAAGAAAACAAGCGATTTATGATAGCCTTTTATAAGATTTTTGAAGAGAAAGTATTGACTGGTCACTACCGCTAAATAGTTACCAATAATTATAAGGAATATAATCATCTATAAAAATGAGAAAAGGAGCCAATTTTGCCTCGTAATAAGAAAAATTTGATAGAAATGCAACTTTTTTCGATGAATTTTAAAGATTTCTTCTATATGTACCGAGTTATGAGACAACTTTTATGTATCTTTGCAAGCATGAGTTAATACCCATGCCTGAAAAAAGACCCAAATCAAACCATGATATGTGAAAATCACAAAAACATGGTAATATAAAATATAGAGAAACACTCTCACATCTAAATAGGCTTTGGTCGGCCTTCAGGAGATGTCGAGAGGGTCTTTTTGTTTTTAGACAACTAAAATAATTGATATATGGCAAAGAAAAAGGAATCAACAGCAGAGTTATCTATAGAAGATAAAATATGGGCTGCTGCTATTAAATTGAGAGGCAATCTGGATGCCAGTGAATACAGAAATGTGGTTTTAGGTTTAGTCTTTCTGAAATACATATCAGACAGATTCGACAAAAGATATAAAGAACTGGTTGAGGAAGGCGAAGGCTTTGAAGAAGATAGAGATGAATACACTGCTGAAAATGTATTCTGGGTTCCTACTGATGCTCGTTGGAATGTGATAGCTGATGCCGCACACCAACCAAATATTGGAGTTGTTATTGATAATGCCATGACTAGCATTGAAAAAGACAATACGCGATTAAAGAATGTATTGCCTAAAAACTATGCAAGACCAGAATTAGACAAAATCAAACTAGGAGAAGTCGTAGAGATCTTCGATAATGTGAATATGCACTCACAAGGTGAAGATTTCGATATTCTAGGAAGAATATATGAATATTGCTTGAACCAGTTTGCCGCAGAAGCAAAGCAAAAAGGAGGAGAATTCTACACTCCAGCTTGTATTGTTAGGACTTTGGTTGAAGTACTTGAGCCATACGAAGGTCGTGTATATGACCCTGCATGTGGCTCTGGAGGTATGTTTGTTCAGTCAGCAAAGTTTATTCAGAACCACCGTGGAGATTTAAAGAAGATACATATTTTTGGTCAGGAGTATAATGCAAATACGTGGAAAATGGCTCAGATGAACTTAGCTATCCGTGGCATTGATGCTGACCTAGGCTCTAGTTGGGGTGATTCTTTCTCTGACGATAAACATGCAACAGAGAAATTCGATTTCGTGATGGCTAACCCACCGTTCAATATGCAAGATTGGGGAGCAGAAAGATTGGCAAATGATGTGCGTTGGAAATACGGCGTACCTCCAAACGGAAATGCCAACTTTGCTTGGATTCAGCACATGATACATCACCTTTCGCCAAAAGGAAAAGTCGGACTGGTTCTAGCTAATGGCTCTTTGTCTTCACAGACTGGTGGCGAAGGTGAAATCCGCAAGAACCTGCTGGAAGCCGACATGGTTGAAGGTATCGTAGCTTTGCCATCACAGCTATTCTTTAGTGTTCAAATTCCTGCTTGTCTTTGGTTTTTCAATAGACAGAAGAAACAACAAGGAAAAGTTCTTTTTGTCGATGCTCGAAACATGGGCTCTATGGTGTCAAGAACTCAAAGAGAATTATCAGAAGAAGATATACTCAAAATTTCAGATTCATTTAAGGCTTATCAGGTCGGAACACTTGAAGATGAAAAGGGATTCTGCGCAACCGTTACACTGGAAGATATTGCAAAACAAGATTATATACTCACCCCTGGACGCTATGTTGGCATAGCTGAAACAGAAGATGATGGTGAGCCATTCCAAGAAAAGATGGAACGCCTGACATCAGAGCTGTCTGAAATGTTTGAGCAGTCACATAAGCTTGAAGATGAAATCAAAAAGCAATTAGCAACAATCGGATTTACAATAAAATAAATATGTAGTTCTTTATATTCCTCGCTATTAAGCAACAATTAATAACTGAAGGATATGAAAGAAAAATTTATTCAAGAGATTAGCAACGCAATGGCAGAGCTGTTGGACATAGAGCAAATTGCAGCATTGAATGGTGTATTGTTACAAGTCGTAAGCAAATACACAATTTCGAGTGACGATGAGAAAACGCATGAATCATCGGCATCCAATGATCGTTTGCTCGAAATGTTCCTATCTGCTAAACAGGTGGAAGGATGTTCTGTTAAGTCAGCCAAGTACTACGAAGCAACAATCAAACAGCTTTTCAAGAAGATGTCAAAGAGAGTTGTGAACTACACCACTGACGATATTCGTGCTTATCTTGCTGTTTATCAGCGCAAGCATAAGTCTAGCAAAGTTACCATTGATAATATAAGAAGAATCTTTTCATCATTCTTCGCTTGGCTAGAGGAAGAAGACTACATTATCAAAAGTCCTGTTCGCCGCATACATAAGGTCAAAACAGGTTCTCAAGTAAAGGAAGTGCTGACAGATGAAAATCTCGAAAAACTACGTGACAATTGTAGTACTATTCGAGACTTGGCGATGGTTGACTTACTTTCTTCAACTGGTATGCGTGTTGGAGAGTTAGTGAAGTTAAACCGAGAGGACGTAAACTTCGGCGAAAGAGAATGTATTGTCTTTGGGAAGGGAAATAAAGAACGTATTGTATATTTCAATGCTAGAGCCAAAATTCATTTGCAAGAATATCTGAATTCGAGAAAAGACAGAAATAAGGCTCTATTTGTCTCACTTGCCAAGCCTCACAACAGATTGGAAATATCTGGTGTTGAGTGTAGGCTACGCAAATTAGGCAAAATCTCCAAAATTGCCCGTGTTCATCCCCATAAATTCAGACGAACTTTAGCTACAATGGCTATAGACAAAGGAATGCCGGTTGAGCAAGTGCAGAAATTGCTTGGTCACGTTAAGATTGATACCACAATGCACTATGCAATGGTGAATCAAACTAACGTAAAGTTATCACATAGAAAATATATCGGATAGTATGACACAAGGTAATTTCATCACTACATATAACCCTCATTATTGGTCTGTAAATAAGCCAATAAATGATAATTTAGAGCAACAAGCACAGATGATGTTTGATCAACATCTTATGAATAATACGGCAACAGAATTTTGTAAATTATCAGATATTGCAAACATAAATCCCAAACGAACCGTATCAAAGAATACTAAAGCTAGATATATTGAAATGTCTAATCTTCCGACTAAAGGGTCTTTTCCTTGCGGTTGGGAATATAAAGAATTCAGTGGAGGGATGAAGTTTATGAATGGTGATACATTAATGGCCAGAATAACACCTTGTCTCGAGAATGGCAAGGTCGCATTTATTAATTTTCTCAACAATGGGGAAATAGCTTTTGGTTCAACAGAGTATATTGTAATATCTTCAAAAGGTATATATAGTTCTGAATGGTTTTATTTTCTAACAAGAAATAAAACTTTTGTTGATTATTCAATCAAGCATATGAATGGTAGTAGTGGTAGACAACGGGTTTCAGGTGAATCTATAGGAGATTTTCCACTACCACAATTCTCAAAAGACAGCCTAAAACCAATATTTTTAATGGCTGAGAGTGCGCTAAAAATAATCAAGAGAAACTCTCTTGAAAACATCAAATTGTCAGCTATTAGAGATTCACTGTTACCAAGACTTATGTCAGGCGAGTTAAAAATCAATGAAACGAACAACTAAATTCTCATTTATGGAAGAGAACAAAAACGATAAAAGGCGCAAGTTAGTACGCAATAGCACTGCCGAATTTCTTATGTTCCAAGCGGACAATAAGGAACAAGGTATTGAAGTCTACTATAAAGATGAGAGCATATGGTGTACACAACGTGCTATGTCTGAATTGTTTGATATTGATAGAAGCGTAATTACCAAACATCTGAAAAATATATTTGAGACTGGGGAATTAGACCAAAATCAAGTATGTGCAAAAATTGCACATACTGCCGAAGATGGCAAAAGCTACAATACACAATTTTACAATCTCGATGCTATAATATCTGTTGGTTATCGTGTTAGTTCTACTCGTGCCACTCAATTCCGTCAATGGGCAACTGCTGTATTACGCCAATTTGCTATCCGTGGATATGTCATAGACAAGAAGCGAATGGAGAACGGCACATACCTTAATGAGGATTATTTTGAGCATTTACTTGCAGAGATACGAGAGATTCGTCTTAGTGAGCGACGTTTCTATCAAAAGATTACAGATATATATGCAACAGCCGTTGACTACAACAAAGACGCTCCAACCACAAAAGACTTCTTTGCTAAAGTTCAAAATAAGATGCACTATGCCATTCATGGGCACACTGCTGCCGAACTGATACGTGAACGAGCTAATGCTGAACGTGAACGCATGGGGTTAACCACTTGGGAAAATGCACCACAAGGTAAGATTGTGAAGACAGACGTATCTATTGCCAAGAACTATTTGAAAGAGAATGAGATAGAAGATATGGGACGAGTAGTCAATGCCTTCTTAGATCTAGCAGAGAGTAGAGCAAAACGACATATTCCAATGACCATGCAGGATTGGGCAAAGCGATTGGATGTATTCCTTACTTCCGATGACCGTCCACTGCTTACAGATAAAGGTAGTATATCTGCCGAGGAAGCAAAGGACTTTGCAGAATCTGAATTTGAGAAATACCGTATTGTTCAAGATAGATTATTCAAATCTGACTTTGATAATACTATTGGTGGATTGTTTGATGAAATTAAAGATTAATGGAATATGGAAGAGTGGAAAGAATATAAAATAAAGGACATAACCTCTATTTTGGGCGACGGACTTCATGGGACGCCCAAATATGACGAAAACGGAGATGTCTTTTTTATCAATGGAAACAATCTCGAAGATGGTGATATTATAATAAAGAAAGATACCAAACGAGTATCTATCGATGAAGCCCAAAAATACATTAAGCCATTAAATGATAGAACTATACTAGTTTCTATAAATGGAACTATTGGAAATGTTGCTAAATATAATGGTGAATCTTGCATTCTAGGTAAAAGCGCATGTTATTTTAATGTCAATCCTGATGTTGATATAGATTTTGTGTATTACGTGGTTGCTAATAGCGTATTCAAAAATACAATAACACAGCTAGCAACAGGTACAACTATAAAAAATGTATCTCTTGAAACTATGCGTAATTATAGTTTCAGAATGCCAGAAATTATTTCTCAAAGAAAGATTAGTTCTATTCTGAGATCCATTGATTCTAAAATAAAGTTGAATAAGCGGATAAATGATAATTTAGAGCAGCAGGCACAAGCGTTATTCAAGTCTTGGTTTGTAGATTTTGAGCCATTTAAAGGTGGAAAATTTGTTGATTCAGAGCTTGGAAGAATACCTGAAGGATGGAAAGTCGAACCTTTGATAAACTTCTGCTCTGAAATAACGAGAGGAAATATTCCTTCGTATGTAGAAAAAAGTGGTTTTCCTATTTTAAACCAGAAGGTGAACAAAGGTTTCTATTTAGATAAACAGTATTATAAGTATAATGCGGAAACATCTCAACCACAAGAGTCTAAACTAGCTCACAAATGGGATATTCTTTTAAATTCATTGGGACAAGGAACTTTAGGTAGAGTTCATTTTTATAAAGATGAAAAATCTAATATTATCGTTGACCAATTTATTACAATACTTAGGGCTAATATTTTTATTAAATCTGCATATTTGGCGTTTACTCTAAATAGACCTGAGTATCAAGCAATAATAGAGAGTAATATAACTGGTTCCACAGGTATGTGGGTGTTAACTATAAATAATATCAGAAAAATTAAAATAGTTTCTCCGCCTATTTCTGAACTTAGCAAAATAAGTAATTTGATGGAAAACCTTTATCTCAAAATGAACAATAATACAAAGGAGCAAGAAGAATTATCCATACTTCGCGACTCTTTATTGCCAAAATTAATGTCGGGCGAGTTAAAAATCAATGATTTAAACAACTAAATTCTCATTTATATAACATAATGAAAAAGCGAAAATGTTTTAGTCCTGGAATATTAGAAAATGTTTCTAATATATTGGGAGATACAAATAACGGATTAACAGGGAGCGAAATACATCGGTTTTTGTTGCAAGCAAACATAGCCGATATAAATCCTGAAATGACAAAGAGGACTCGTTTATACAATGCTTTTGTAGGTTTTCAAAATGAGAAACAATGTTCGAATCATATTTTAAACTTTATCAGCTTAGCACTAGAGCCGTCACGTTTTGTTAATGATAAAGAGAAACATAGAGAATTTATTGACAAAATAAATCGACAGTTAGCGTTCGTTGGTTACAAGCTAAATGAAAATGGAAAATTCTCCGAGGTAGAAAAAGCAAATACAATCGAAGATGTTTTATTGGTTGTCAACAATTTAAAACATGAATTGGAAATAAGACAATCTCACTCCGAAATATTTAAATATTGTACTCCAGAATTGTTACAAGAAAATTATTTTCATGCTGTTTTTGAAGCAAATAAAGGTTTATTCCAGAGAATTAGAGATTTATCTGGTTCTCTAGAAGACGGAAACAAACTTATTGAAAATGTATTTAGCACAAATCCAGTTCTAATAATCAATGATTTCAAAACGCAATCAGAAATTGACGAACATAAGGGTTTCTGCAACTTATTAAAAGGTTTATGTGGTATGTTTAGAAATCCCAGTGCTCATGAGCCAAAACTCTTATGGAATATTGAGAAACAAGATGCATTAGATATTTTAGGTTTAATTTCCTACTGTCATAGGAGATTGGATAGAAGTCAAAAAATTAGAATACCAGATTGAAATTATGGAATATAAAAGAGTGAAAATATCAGAAATATGTTCTTCTATTTGTAGTGGTGGTACCCCCAAAAGTACTATTCCAGAATATTATGGAGGAAATATTCCGTGGCTTAATACTAAAGAAATAAATTTTAATAGAATCTACAATACAGAAAAATCCATTACAAAAGAAGGACTTATCAACTCTTCTGCAAAATGGATTGAAGAAAATTCTGTTGTTGTGGCTATGTATGGAGCTACAGCAGGGAAATCAGCTATAACAAAAATCCCATTAACTACAAATCAGGCATGTTGCAACATAACAGTAAATAATTCTAAAGCAGACTATAGATTTGTTTATTATGCACTTTATAATGATTATAAATGTCTTGCATCTCTTGCTAATGGTGGGGCGCAGCAAAATTTGAATGCACAACTTATTAAAGATTTTGACATACCTAATTTTCCACTTAATGAACAAATAAAGATTGCAAATCTAATTAGTACACTTGATGATAAGATTGAGCTTAACCGCCGTATAAATGATAATTTAGAGCAACAGGCACAGGCTTTGTATAAGTCTTGGTTTATAGACTTTGAGCCATTCAAGGATGGTAAATTTGTCGATTCTGAAATTGGTATTATACCAGAAGTTTTGGAACTTTGTAACATAGGAAGTATAAATCATAGACTTGAAAGTGGTAGAAGGCCAAAAGGAGGTGCCAGTTTAGAAGGTGTACCAAGCATAGGAGCTGAAAGTATAAAAGGGCTTGGAAAGTTTGATTATACAAAAACCAAGTACATTCCCAAAGATTTTGCAAAATCTATGAAGAAAGGCTCTATTCAAGGTTATGAGCTGTTAATTTATAAAGATGGTGGAAAACCAGGCTATTTTATACCAAACTTCTCAATTTTTGGAGAGGAGTTCCCGTATAAAGAAATGTATATAAATGAACATGTTTTCTTATTAGATTTTGAAGATGCTGGTTATAATATTTTTGCATATTTCTATATGCAGACAGCATACATAATGAACCAGCTTAATTCTATTGGTGGTAAGGCTGCAATACCTGGAATTAATTCCTCGGATGTAGAATCCTTGCCGATTTTCAGAAAAAACAATAATTATATAAGATTATTTGGAGAAATTGTTATGCCTCTAATTCGTAAAATTCTTTCAAATTGCAAGGAAAATGCAAAGTTGGCAAATGTTAGAGATAAAATACTCCCCCAACTTATGTCTGGCGAGTTGAAAATTAATGAAATAAACAAATAAATTCTCATTTATGAAACTGAAAGATATAGCTATATATGTGAAAGACAGGGTTGAGATAGAAAAACTATCTCTACACAATTATATCTCTACTGAAAATATGCTTCCTGAAAAAGGTGGAGTTCAAACAGCTAGTTCATTGCCTTCTATCTCGATGACTTCAGGTTTCAGAAAAGACGATATCTTAACTTCTAACATACGTCCATATTTTAAGAAGATATGGATTGCAAATAAAGAAGGAGGCTGTTCCAATGATGTATTAGTACTTAGAGCTAAAAACAATTGTCATCCAAAATTTCTTTATTATGTTTTGTCGGAAAACCGTTTTTTTGACTACAGTACAGCAAGTGCAAAAGGAACAAAAATGCCAAGAGGAGACAAGTCCGCAATAATGGAATATAAAGTTCCAGACTACTGCGTTCCAGAACAAATACAAATCGCCGATATCCTCTCTTCTCTTGACGACAAAATCGCCTTCAACAAACGGATAAATGATAATTTACTAGTTATGGCAGCTTAAAACTACACCACCACTTCCACATAAATAATTGAAACATAATACATAAAAAAATGAGCAGCATATTTTCAGAAGACAGCTACGAACAGGCCTTAATCTCCTTGTATAAGGAGTTAGGTTATGAGTATCTGTATGGTCCTGAAATAGAGCGAGACCTAAAAGAACCTCTATTAGAAGACAAGGTATTCGAGTCTCTTAAAGCTATTAATCCATCTTTACCAGCATCTGCAATAGAAGAAGCTATTAAGAAGATTAAAAGCATTGAAGGCTCATCGTTAATTGAAACAAACTATCGCTTCACGCTTTTAATGCAAAATGGTGTGGAGACGACTTATGTTAACAACAAGAAAGAACATAAGACAGACATAGTTCGTTTGATTGACTACGACCATCCAGAACTTAATACCTTTAGTGTTGTTAACCAATATACAGTGCAGGAATACGATGTAAAACGTGCTGATATTGTTATCTTTATCAATGGTATTCCATTAATAGTAGTTGAGCTAAAATCTCCAAGTAGAGAGGAAACAGATGCTTCTGACGCATACCTGCAACTAAGGAATTATATGCAGGTTCTTCCTAAACTATTCCAATATAACGCATTCTCTGTTATGAGTGATATGGCCGATACTAAAGTCGGTACAATTACATCAAATGAAGATCGCTTTATGGAATGGAAACAACCAGGAGGTGCTCTAGCCGACTATGATACAGCTTTCCGTGAAATCTTCACACCTACTGTATTGGTTAATGTGTTAAAGAACTATATCCTATTTAATGAGAAAGATGGAATCGGCAGCGTGAAGATCCTCGCTGGCTACCATCAATACTACGCTGTAGAAAAAGCAGCGAACAAGGCTGTCGATGCCGTTAAAGGTGATGGTAAGATTGGTGTGTTCTGGCATACCCAAGGTTCAGGTAAGAGCCTTTCAATGGTATTCCTGGCACATCATCCAAAGTTGCAATCATTGAATCCAACAATAATTGTCATTACTGATAGAAATGACCTTGATGACCAACTATTCGGTCAATTCTCAGGAAATACTTCATTCTTACGACAAAAGCCAAAGCAGGCTACTAGCCGAGACGATTTGAGAGAGTTGTTAGAAGGACGTCATTCTGGTGGTATCATTTTTACAACGATGCAGAAGTTTGATGCTTATGATGATGCTCTTTCTGATAGACGTAACATCATTGTTATGACTGATGAAGCCCATCGAGGACAATATGGCTTGGAAGAAATAATCGATGAAGAAGGAAAAACTCACATAGGTACAGCTAGAAAAATCAGGAACTCATTGCCTCATGCATCATTCATTGGTTTCACCGGTACTCCTATTTCAGATAAAGATAGAGATACCCAGGAAATCTTTGGAGATTACATTGATGTGTATGATATGACTCAGGCTGTCGATGATGGTGCTACAATGCCAGTCTATTACGAAAGCCGTGTTATCAAGCTCCAGCTAAACGAAGAAGTCCTTCAAAAGATAGACGATGAGTATGATAATCTTCGTGACGAAGGTGCAAGTGAAGAAGATCTTGAGAAGAACAAAAAAGAGATGGCACACATGGATGCCCTTCTTGGCAATGACCAAACGGTAGATGCACTTGTCAACGATGTTATTGACCACTATGAGTCTAACAGACAATATGTATGCGGTGGTAAAGCTATGCTCGTTGCATATTCTCGACCAATAGCGATGAAAATCTATAATAAGATTCTTGAGCTACGCCCTGCTTGGACAGAGAAGGTAAAGGTTGTCATGACCAGCGGAAACCAAGATCCAGAAGAATGGCAGAAAGTTATCGGAACAAAGGCATATAAGAATGAACTTGCACGTCAGTTCAAAGATGTAAATAGTGAAATGAAAATTGCTATTGTTGTCGATATGTGGCTTACAGGTTTTGATGTGCCATCACTATCTACAATGTATGTCTATAAACCAATGAAAGGTCACAATTTGATGCAAGCTATCGCTCGTGTCAATCGTGTTTTTCCTGAAAAGGCAGGTGGATTAATTGTTGACTATGTAGGAATTGCATCAGCCCTAAAAGCGGCAATGAATACCTATACAAAGCGAGATAAGAGTAACTTCGGCAATAACGATATTCGCAAGACAGCATTAATCAAGTTCCAAGAACATCTTGAAATCTGCCGTGACCAACTGCATGGCTTTGATTATTCAGGTTTCTTTGACGGCAAAGAAGCTGAGAGAGCTCTCCTTATTAAAGGTGGAGTCAATTTTTTGATTGCTGTAGAAAAAGAAGAACAGAAAAAAGAATTTGTAAAGAATGCCTCTCTGTTAGGACAAAGCGTTACTCTATGCCGTTCTCTCTTAAATAAAAATCAGCGCATAGAAGCTGCATTTATTGAAACTGTTAGAACTCTTATTTCTCGTTTATCTCATAAAGGCCCTATCACTCCTAAGCAAATCAATGAACGAATAGCTGCATTGATTGAGCAGAGTGTAAAATCTGAAGGTGTTGTGAATCTCTTTAATGCAAAAACAGAGTTCTCTTTGTTTGATGAGAAATTCATGGAGGAAATCAAGCAGATGAAAGAGAAGAATATTGCTGTGGAACTTTTGAAACGATTGTTGCAAGGTCGTGTTAGAGGTTTCCAGCGCACAAATGTTGTCAAGAGCGAACAATTTAGCGATTTACTTTCTGACACTCTTTCACGCTATCTCAAAGGACTTATTACCAATGAAGAGGTCATTCAAGAACTTCTCAAATTGGCTAAGGCAATAACTGACTCTGAGGATGAAGGTGAAAAATTAGGCCTGTCAAAAGAAGAAAAGGCTTTCTATGATGCCCTAACCAAACCACAAGCTGTAAAGGATTTCTATCAAAATGAGGAATTGATTGCATTAACTCGTGAGTTGACAGAGACCCTACGCAAGAATCGTACTATCGACTGGAACCGTAGAGACAGTGCAAGAGCAAATATGCGACGAATCGTTAAGCGCATGTTGAAGAAGTATCATTATCCACCAGAGGATGCAGAAGGTGCTATGGAGACCGTTTTGCATCAGTGTGAACAATGGGCAGAGAATAATGACGTTGACCAGGAAGCAGGTCCAACAAGAGTATTCATTGATTAATTATACCATTATGAAGATTTATCATTATATATTATTTGTATTAATCTCAGTAGTGATTGCCTCCTGTTCTTCCAAAGAAGATAAGGCAAAAGCATTATTGGAGGAAAACGTTCAAAAAACTTGGGCTATACTAGAAGAAGCCAAACTACAATCAGAAATAGAGATGAGTGTACCGCTTGGTTTTACTTTAGGGTGTACTGAAGCTGAATTTCAGAAGCAATTAAATAAAGTAATAAAGAAAAATGGTGTAAGAGACGAAGAAGGTGTCAAATACATTAAGGTAAATGAGTTCGGCAAACAAGTTACAGAAGCTAGAATTAGTAATTTTCATTACTTCAGTGACCCTAATACGGAGACAGATACAATTTCCGAAGTATGTTTTGTGTTTGATGAATTTAGAACTTCATCTACAGAAGAAATAAAGTCATTTCTTGATTTTATTTCTTCAAAATTTGATTCTAGTTGGAAAACATCAGAATTTCAAATTGACTATCAGAGCGAAAACCTTTCTGACTACAGAAAATATTGGGTAAAAAATAATTTAGCTGTGGAATTTAGTTATCCGATAGGAAGCTTTGTAACATTGTCTTTTTATAATATTCCTAAATACGGTGTAGAATTTTTCCAAAAGGAAGTTGCTAGTGATATGAACATCCACGAAACAGTAAAGAAAGAAAGAGAAGAACTTGATGATAAACCAAAGATCATGAATAGCTCTTGGGATTGTTCAGTCTATCAAGTAAAGCGTTATTTGGAAAAAAGCTTAAAGGATCCAGATAGTTATGAAGGTATTGAATGGGGTAAAGTACAACAAAATGGAATTGAATACAAAGTATATCATAAATATCGTGCTAAAAATTCATTTGGCGGATATGTGATAGAAAGCCATATCTTTACTTTAGATGCTGATGGAAATGTTACTAACGTAGAATAAATATCAATTATGAAATTATATCAAATCCAACTTTGCGGCTTAATTCTTTTAGGCGGAATAACATTCGTTTCGTGTAGCAAATCTGATTCTAACGATGAAGATTTTACTCCACATACATTTAATGTAATAGGTAAAGTAGAAAAAGGCCCTTTCATAAGCGGCTCAACAATTACTATCCAGCCTATGGATAGCAAGTTACAAGTAATTGGAAGTATGTTTAATACGACCATAACTGATAATGTAGGTAACTTTTCTTTTGGTGCTAAAGAATTTCAAACTCCTTATGCCGAAATGATGGCTACGGGTTACTTCTTCAATGAAGTAAAAGGCTCATTATCTACTGGTACTCTTGTATTGCGTTCACTCGTTGATTTATCAGATAATAGCACTGTAAATGTAAATATACTTACTCACTTGAAATACCCAAGAATAAAGAAACTGATTGAGTCTGGTAAGTCATTTAAAGAAGCTAATACTCAAGCCCAGACAGAATTATTATCAGCTTTTGGTTTGCAGAAATATGGTTCAAAGGACGCATCTCAATTCAGTATTGTAGCAGGAACTGATGAGTCTGCAGCATTGATAGCTGTATCGTCTCTTCTTCTCATGAATAGAACGGAAGGACAGCTTACAGAATATCTTTCAACATTGAGTCAGGAATTTGGTAATAACGGTAAGTTCTCAGATTCAACTATTGCTCAACTGAAAAGAGACAAATTGGAACTTGCAGATGATTTATCCAATATCAGTAATAATATCATCAATAGATATACTGAACTAGGTATAAATGTAGAAGTAAAAGACCTGGCGGCATATTTCGATTGGGATGACGACGGAACAGCTGGTAACGAAACATTGAAAGATGGTCAAAAGGTAACAATTGATAAGAGTGAAATATCAGTTCCAAAATCAGGAGGAACATACACGATCAATATTACCTCTCCAATTCCAGTCTATGTTAAACCAATAATTCAGGGGCCTGCAGATGATATTATATCGAATCCTCTGATGGAACTATATGATGGTGAGTCTAGTCCAACACCCTCAATCGAAAAATCCATAGAGAGTAATGTTCTTAAAATAATTGTAGGAAAAGCAACATCAAGATATGAACAGACCTTGGCTGTGAACATCTATGACTGTTTAGGTAACATCGTGAACACTGCAACTCTTAACATTGAAGGTGATAAGCAGGCGAAGGTTCCATTGTTAGGTTCAACTGCAAAAGATGTCATGACTAACACCGCTAAAAGTCTTACTTCCGCTTACGGTCTGTTTAATGTAGTAGAACAAATGTACTATTACAACAAAGACATTAAGCAAATACCATTAAGTGCATCAGACAATAGAATATCAGATATTTGGTCTAAAATCTTTTCAGCTAATAGTAGACTGCTTTTATTGAAAAATGCAGATGAACAACAGAAAAATTTGTATCAAGAGTATTGTGATGTATTTTATTCGATGTACTATTATACATTGATAACTGGATGGGGTGATGTTCCATACAATTATGGACAGCCTTGGGGTATGGAATTTAGCATTCCAAGAGTTGCCAAAAGTACGATTTTCACTGATTTAAAAACGAGATTAAACTCAGCCATTGATGTATTGGAAGAGAAAAAGAATACTTCAACAACAGATATTAATGGTCTATTCTTTGTATCAAAAGATGTTGCAAGAATTGTTCTAGCAAACATTTACATGTATGAAGGCGAATGGGCATCTGCAAGAACATTATTGTCTAAAGTTCGCTCAAATGGTTATTATCAATTAGAGGCAACTGATGAAAACGACTTGAACAATAAAGGTCTAATCTTTGGATTTGACGGAACTACATACGGCACATCCCGTTCCCGTTCTATAACAATCAAACAGCCTCTAATTATACCTGTACAGTCCTTGACAGAAGTATATCTATTGAATGCGGAATGCGAATATCATTTGGGTAATGAAACATCTGCAAAGAGTTTACTTGCTGAAGTTACATCGGTGAAAGGCATAAGTGTATCAAGTAATGTCCTAACAGGAATAAAAGAAGCAAGAGCAAAGTGTCTTCTTTACGATTCTAATTATTTTGCTTTCTTAAAGCGTAATAATTTGGCTATTAGTGAGTGTGGAATACTAGATTATCAAAAGCTTTTCCCTATCCCATCACAGGAATTAATGACTAATTCTTATATGATACAAAACCCTGGTTATTAATAATAGAGTTGAACTATAATAATAGTTTTTAATTTAAAAACTGAATTTATTGAATTTATGGATACAATTATCAGACCACGTTTAAATGATTATCACAAAATTCTTTTGCTTCAACAAGAAACTGATTTTGCAATACCATTTATAAATGAAGATATTCCTCTATATATAGATCCTTTTCTATTGTGGAAATCACCATCCCAAATGGATAACGGCTTGCATCAATCTATTATTGAAAGTTTCAATTATATTGGTTATTTAGTCAATAAAGGATTAGAAACTCAAGCAAGGAATATGCTTATTATTTCTTCTGAGTGTGAAGCTGTAGGATTAGGTACATCGAAAAATAAAAAAGGACTACGAATTGGTATAAAAGTAGCAGATGAAATTATATCACTATTTAAGAACATAGGAGCACTTAAAACTAATGGCTTTTCACATTTAGAAGAAATACAGCTTTTAGTAGATAAAGTTGCTAAAGATAGAGTAAGTGATATTGCTTGTAATTTAATGTCATCATTCCTTATTGATTATACACAACAGAATTGTAGTTCAACTGGAATACCTATGCAAAAAATTACATATAATAATGTATATAATGTAAAAAAACATTCGTACAAAGAAGAAGAAGTATATTTGCCAATTAATCCAATATCGAAAGAACCTATTTTATTAGTGCCTAAAAGATGGTTACGTTATAATCCGTGGATTTCTCAAGATGATTACTTTTCAAATTATTATAAAGAAAATGTTGATAAAGGCTATTTCTTTAGGGAAAGAATAAAAGTTCAGTTATATAACAGAGAGAATTTTGATATTGTAGAAAATTATATTAAGCAGAAAGAGAGAACTTACGCTGATTGTAAAAATGATCCTCTGTTTATGCAATTACCTCTTACCTCAGCAAAAAGGAAGATGAACGAAATTCTAAAATTGTCATCTGGTAAATGTGACAATTCTGACAAAAAATATGAAGAATATGTTGTTCAGTTATTAGCTTCTTTACTTTATCCGCATCTTGATTTCGCAGAAGCTCAAAGTCGAAATGAATCTGGCTCACAAATACGTGATTTGATATTCTATAACAATCAATCAATACCATTCTTTAAAGATATTTATCAAACCTATGGTTCAAAACAGATAGTTTTTGAATTAAAAAATGTAAAGGAGTTGAATCGTGATAATGTAAATCAGCTAAACAGATATTTGAACGAAAATTTAGGCAAGTTTGGAATATTTGTAACAAGAAACAAGCCTCCGAAGAATATTGAGAAACATCTTATTGATATTTGGTCAGGACAAAGAAAATGTATTTTGGTTTTGACAGATACTGATTTAAAACTAATGACAGATATATTCGAGAATAAGCAAAGATATCCTTATGAAGTCCTCAATAAAATATATATTGATTTTCAGAGGAAATGTCCATCTTAAATTTTTTATATAATGAAAAAAAATAAAGAAACAATTCTTTCTCAGGTACGTACATTAAAATTTGAGTTTAAAGCTTTGTCTGACAAAAAGCCAAACGATCAAGTGAATCTATTCAAACTCAAATATGTAAACCAGAGCCTTCAAGCTTCAAATGAAATTCTTGGAGAAAATAAGCCATATGACAATTTCGATACATTCAACGAATCGGAATTACCTACTAATAGTGATGTATTAATAATTCTAAGTTTATATTTAAATACACTTTGCAATGCTTAAGAAAGATATAGAAACTTTTGCAGAACTACACTCTAAACTCATTTCTATTCGAAGTGATATTTCTGTTTTGTCAAGTAAAAAGCCAAATGATCAACTAAATGAGTTTAAACTAAAGTACATTAATAGGATTCTTGAAGGGATAAACAAACTCATTGGCGATTTTAAACCAGACAGTGAATTTTGTTTGTTTGAATTAGAAAGTCTTCCAACAAATAGTGATGTTCTTTTGATTTTAAATCTATATGTTAATGCAATGAAACTTTTTAAAGACCATAATTCCCAAAATGCTGCTATTGATTTAGATTGGGGTAGAACTGAACAGGTATGGAATGTAAAAGATTAGATTAAAAAATAATCTACCAAAGCATATCTATACTCTTCATACTAGATTCGGTCATAACTCTTCACGATGTAAAAGTGAAGCATCTTAATTAAAAGAAATCAGAAATTTAGTTCTATGTGAGAAATGGAAAATTGCCTATACCGAAAAACCATTTTGAGCAGTTAAGCACCTCAGAAGTACGATACGGCAAGATTGATAGTTTCGACGGATTAATGAGTTTAGTAGAATAGACGATTTCGTTTATACAAAGTAAAAAAAATAATGACTGAAAAAGAAAAAATTATTAGTCAAATTGATATTCTTTATAATAGTGTATATCAATATAGAACGTGCACGGAATTTAGGAAACGACTTGAGTTTTGTGCGCAATTCAAGTCAATGTCAGCATTTAATGCAATGCTTATTGAAATGCAAATGCCTTGCGCAAGATATGTTTTGCGTGCAGATGAATGGGCTTCGAAATATTCTCGTGTAATTAAGCATGATGCAAGACCAATGATTATTCTAGTTCCATTTGGACCGGTAAGTTATGTATTTGATATAAGTGACACTAAACCAAATAATAATAATCTATTTCTCTATAGTGATGAGGATATATTATCTGAAATAGAGATGCCCTATCGAACTAAGTCTGATATAGATATAAAACTTTTGGAAACCTTTTGTCTGAATGTAGAATGTCATGGTATTTTGATTAATCCCGATTTTAAGGCAGCAACGTCCTATGCAGGAAAAATAGAACTTTACGATAAGGGCTATTTTACATATACATATAAGAAGCAAAACTTAAGCTCTCCATGTGATTATTTGATTAGTATCAATAAGAATGCAAAACCGGGTGAATTCTTTGCTTCTCTTTGTCATGAACTAGGTCATTTGTTTTGCCATCATATTTATTCACCATACCAGGCATGGGATGTTCGAAATTTATCTAATTCAGCGGAAGAGTTTGAAGCAGAAATAGTGTCTTGGCTTGTTTGCGAAAGATTAAATATAGGAAATCCATCGGAAAAGTATTTAGCGTCTTATTGTGACAACAATGAAGAAATTCCTTCTATAAGTATAGAGCGCATCTTCACTGCAGTTAATGATATTGAGAAAATGCTGAAAACAAAACTATCAATAAAAGATGGTATTAAATACAAGTATGACAAAAAATTTAAAGCTATTATTGATAGCATCAAATAAGTAAAATAAAAAAATAAATAATCATGAGAGGAAATGCAACTCTACTTAGCGAATTTGTTGAAGGTAACAAGGTTCAGTTTATTATCCCTGTGTACCAACGCAACTATGATTGGTTAACTGAAAATTGCAATCAACTTTTTGATGATCTTGTTAATATCCATGAGACTCAAAAAGAAAAGCACTTTTTTGGATCAATCGTAACATCGCTGGGTGATAATTTTGGCTCAAATAAATTGGTAATTGATGGACAGCAACGTTTGACTACAGTGTCATTACTTCTGTTGGCTGGAATTAAAGCGGTAAAGGATAGTAAATTACCAATTAGTGATCAATCACGTTTAGACGAAGCTAAAGAAATATTTCTTGTGGCGAAGTATAGTCAGTCAAGCAGAAAGATAAAACTGCAGCCCATTGAAAATGATATGATTGCTTACGACGCTATCTTTAAAGATGATACAGAACATTTTGTTGAAAGTTCTAAGGTTACAAAAAATTTCCTGCACTTCTATGATTTATTAGTTCAAAAATCCAAATCATTTAATTTCGATAATTTGCTTGATGCAATTGAACATTTGGAAATAATTAATATTGAACTAGAGAAAAAAGATGATGCCCAGCTCATTTTTGAAAGTTTAAACTCTACAGGACTTGCACTTACAGGAGCAGACCAAGTGCGTAACTTCCTGTTGATGTCATTAACACCAGAGGAACAGATTCTGTGCTTTAAGAATTACTGGCAGAAGATTCAGTCATATACAGAAGATGAGCCTACAATGTTTCTTCGTGATTACCTCACAATAACGCAGCAACTTCAAAAGCATGTGAAAATAACAAGTATTTATCCAGAGTGGAAAAAATACATGAGAGGAAAGGATCGGAAGCAAGAATTAGCAATGATGGTTGATTTAGCCCAATACTATTATCAAGTTACTCATGCGAAACTACCTACAAAAAGACTATCTGAAAAGATGAAGCACATATGTAACACCGATTCTGATGTTGCTAACGTGTTCTTTGTACAGTTCCTTAAATATGCTAGTGAAAACAAATTGGCAGAAGATGAAGAATTGAAGGTTATTGATATCATTGAGAACTATATTGCTAGACGTATTATTTGCAATTTACCAACAAATGCTTTAACACAAGTATTCTGTTCTATACATAAAGATGTCCTGAAAAGCATTGATGAGTATAGACAGGCTAATATGGAATTGAACTATACTTATTCTCTGATTTTGATATATCATATAATGAGGAGAGATGGTAATTACATAATGCCTAGAGATGTTCAGTTTGTTGATACTATTAAAACTCGTGATGCATATCACATGCCAAAACCTTATCAGATATTTTTATTTGAACGTCTTGAGAATTCTATGCCTGGTGAGACCAATGATGTAGCCGAAGATATGAAAACTAAAGCTGCTACAATAGAACATATCATGCCTCAAACGCTAAATTCAAGTTGGATAACAATGCTTGGTTCGGATTATGAGAATATTCAGGAGAAATATCTTCATACATTTGCAAACTTAACTCTGACAGGTATTAATAGTGAATTAAGTAATAATGAATTCTTGGTAAAGAGAGACGGTAATACTATTAAGGATAAAATAATCCCTGGATACAAGGATTCCAAATATCGTTTAACCAAAAATGTAGTTAAGTGTGATAAATGGACCATTAAAGAACTAAATGATAGGGCACAAGAAATTGTTGATATATTTTTGAGATTATATCCTTTGCCAAAGACAGAATTTAAGCCTGTACCAAAACCTTTGGATGAAGTTTCACTTGATGAGGAAACATTTTCTCCAACAAACAGAACTATCAAAGGTTATCGCTTTTTTGATAAGGAATATGCAGAAACAACATGGAAAGGAATGTTGGTGAATATTGTTACAATCATAGCAAGTCAATATCCTGAAATAATAGATTCAATGTGTGACAAAGAAGGTTACATATGTACACCACAGAAGGTTGATATGCTGTATTATACATTGATCAGCCCAGATAAGTGTCTTTTGAGTTCAGTTGACAACAAGAGTAAACTAAAATGCCTTCATTATTTATTTGAGAAGTGTGATATTGCAGAAACTGAACTTGTTATGTTATTGGATTTTCCGAAAGATTGTGAGTAATATTAAAAAATAAAACTTATCCGAATGAAGTCACCAACCATATTCAAAGAATACATTTGGCTTGTGAATACAATTTACAAAGCCAAAAAGATAACATTGGAGGAAATCAACCAGGAATGGATGAAGACCGAGATGAGTGGAGGATTGCCATTGCCACGAAGCTCATTCAATCGGCATAAAGATGCCATTGAAGATATGTTTGGCATCTATATCGAGTGTGAACGTGTAGGCGGTTACAAGTATTACATCGGCAATGCTAAAGTTTTTGAAGAGGATACTATTCAGAACTGGATGCTTTCTACCTTGTCGGTGAACAATATCATCAGCGAGTGCAGAAGTGTTCACGACCGGATTATACTTGAACCTATTCCTTCGGACGGAGAATATCTGCAAAGAGTCATTGGGGCGATGAAGGAAAACGTACTGATAAATCTTACTTATAAGAAATATGGTACGGAAACTATCAAAGAGGTGGTGGTGGAGCCATACTTTGTGAAGCTGTTTCATCGACGTTGGTACTTGGTATGCCGTTATCCTGAAACAAAGGAGTTCCGTACTTTCTCTTTTGACAGAATGTTGAATGTGGAGCCTACAAGCATCCGTTTCAAGAAGGATGAAGATTTCGATGCCAATGAATACTTCGATAGTTGCTTCGGTATAGTCAAGGATGACAATACACCTGTTGAACATATTGTGATTCGTGCTTACCAGAATGAACGGTACTATCTTCGCGACCTGCCGATGCATCATAGCCAGAAACTGGTGAATGAAGGTGAAGACTATGCTGACTATGAATATTACCTTAGCCCTACACTCGACTTCTTCGGTTATCTACTATCTCGTGGTAGTTATATAAAGGTACTTGAACCAAGATGGGTCGCTGAGAAAGTAAAAGATATGCATTTAGAGGCAGCGAAACGCTACGATAACGAAGAAAATTCGTGATATTCTGAAAATAGTCGCTTCCTGTACCAACCTATGGAACAAGTACATCATACCTTTGCAAAAGTTTCAGCTGTGCTCAGAAAATTTGAACCAAGTTTCTTTGCACTTAAAATTCGGTTTAATCACTAAATCTAAGCCAAATGAAGATAATATATTCTCCTGAATATTCAGGGACGGTTTTTGTAAAAGCCGACAATGAAAACGGTTTAATGATGGACACGGTAGTGGTGAACACTATCGGTCTTATCAACATACTTGAATTGCGCATGGGACTCCATTATGAGGATGTCTCAGAACATGAACGTGTGGCATTGTACTATGATGCCATGAGTAAATACATGCAGAATAATCCAGACAATGTCTTGGCAGCTTCATTCAAAACTTCAGGATTGAGCACGGCAAAAGCTGTGCTGAACTGGCGCGATGAATTGTGCTCTGCTCAATGGGACTTCGATGGTGAAGATATTAGTGAACGGTTGAAGGTAATCATCGGTATAGAAGAATACTTCCATAAGTTATGTGACAAGGATATGAATGACAGAATCCACATCGTTACCGATCAAGTATGTTTTCAAAAACTTGACTGCAAGAATATGACCTTAAAGTTGGCTGTTGCAAAGGAATTTCATAAGCCATCAGTTCATGCTCTTATTGAGGCTTTGGAGACACAAGGCGCAAGTATTTATGTCATTAATGGGGCTTCAGAGTCTGAAAACAACCTTAGTAAGGTTCGTAAACTCATCACTTCAAAACAAACGGGAAAAATTACTCTCGACAAGGATGACGACTCTCTCCAAATATGGAAGTTTGCTGATGATCGTCTTGCATGCGAGTACCTTTCATATAATAAGATGGAGGATGTTGATGTATGGGTGAATGCGAACAACAAGCAGATGGATAACTGGTTGATGTTGATGGGTAAAGCTCAAACAGGAAGCGTTACAGACGATTGTACACCACAGTTGACACAGTTGTTCGTGATGGGTTTGTGCATGTTTGCAAATCCGCTTAATGTAAATACTCTCATTGAATGGTTGAATATGCCAGTTCATCCAATCAGTAGTTTCTTTCGTTCCGCGCTTGCAGACTGTATTGTAACCGAAGGTGGCTACAGAAATGAGGCTTGCAAGAAGAAGATAGAACAGTTTATTGAGGGTAAGTTTGTTTATCTCGATGACGAACAGAAAGCACTCCCTGAAGAAGAACAGGAAGAAATTCGCCAGAAGGACAAGAATAAACGTCAGAAGCAAGTTTCTGTGTTCCTTCCTTCACTCACATCTAGTACAAGCATCAAGACAAAAAATGTGAATCAGTTTGTACAGGAACTCTCTACGTGGGCTCGCCAGCGTGCTCATCTGATGGCAGAAGCACCTGATAACGAACAATGGATTGAACAACTTATGACCATTGCCGGTATGTGTGATGCTTTTCATATTTTATTAGAAACCATATCTACAGAGGCTATAGATTATAAGACTATAGACTCATGGATGAGTACAGTCTATCAGAAGGGAGCCTACACTAATTCAATTGCTGAACGTGGTTGCCGAACTGTTGTAGACTCACCTGCAAAAATTGCTTCCGTTGCAGAAAAGACTATATGGATTGGTGTAGATGGCGATGCGTGTCAGGGTCAGGAATGTGCATTCCTTTATCCAACAGAGAAATCAAAATTGGTGGATAAGATGTATATGCATCCATGGGCAGAAGATGCAGAGAATAACTACCATGAGCAGCAGATGCTAATGCCACTCAAGATGACCAATGGCAAACTGATTTTAGTAGTTAGGGAGCGCATTGGAGGCGAACCTACCTTAAAGCATCCTCTGATTGTACGTTTGGAACAGCAAGTTGAGAATATCAACGACTTTATACACTATCCAAAGATTGGAGTTGAAGACCGTCATAAGGTAAAAATTGTAGAGAATGGAGGCGTAAGCGCTGAGCTTAATTTTGAATACGCTGATAAGATTCAATGGCCCAATCATCTGAGTCCTACGACTATTGGTACATTGGCTGAGCATCCTTTTGATTATCTGATGGAACGTCTGTTGGTTATTACAAATGACGGCAAGGCTCAGATGGCAGATGCAAAGACTACTAAGGGTAATGTGGCTCATGCTATTATTGAAGCATTGTTTGCACCTCGTGATGACGCTCGTTATTCAAAGCCGGAAGAGATTGCTGAACGTATTCAAAACGAATATGAAGAAGCATATACCAAGGTTCTTGAAGCCAAGGGTGCTGTATTACAGTTGACAGAAAACAAGTTGTCAGAGAAACTGCTTCATGAGCAACTACGAGGTTGTCTGGACACCCTTCTTGAAATTCTAAAAGGCAATGAACTGAAGGTAACTGGATGTGAGCATTATGTAGAAAGCCAGATGAACCTTGGTTTGCCAAAGGCTCTTGACAAAGAAGGAAACGTAAAAGAGCGTGACATGCTTGGATTTATTGATATGACACTCGAAGACAAAGATGGTCATCCTGTTGTATTCGATTTCAAGTGGACAACATGGGCAAAGGGCTATCAGAACAAATTGATAGAAAACAGAAGTGTGCAGTTGGAATTCTATCGTTGGATGCTTGGATGTGAAAAAAGGAATTTGGTTGAGCGAGTAGCATACTTCTTGATGCCCGACGCACGCCTTTACAGTCAGGAAGCTTTCAAGGGCAGACATTGCATCCAACTCAATGCTGATAACAGAGATAATATAGTTCATCAGTTGGTAGAATCTGCAAAATATCGCATGGAGCAGATAAAATGTGGAGTCATTGAAACTAATGGACTCTACGAGGATTTGCAGTATGTAAAAGACACAGAATCGAAGGGACTCTTCCCATTGAAGAAGAATGAAGAAGAAGGAACTAAGGAGGGAAATTTCTTCACGCAGTATCAACTCTTTAACAACTAAGGCAATATGAAGAACGTAACATATATCAACGCAGGTGCTGGTAGTGGTAAAACCTACCGGCTGACAGAGACACTTACACAGCTGATTAAAGAGGGTAAGGTAAAACCGGAACAGGTGATATTGACAACCTTTACAACTAAGGCTGCCAATGAATTCAAGGAGAAAGCAAAGGCATTTCTCTTTGACGAAGGTTTGTATGAAGAGGCCGTTCAGCTTGACCATGCCATGATTGGTACGGTTCATAGTGTATGCCAGAGAATGATTGGTAAATACTGGTTCAATCTCGGTTTATCACCAAACATGGGCGTGATGGCAGAGGAAGATACTACCTATTATATATCTCAGTCACTTGCCGAATTACCTACTGAGGCAGAATTGATGCAACTACATAGCTTTGCAAGGGAGTTTGATCTTCGTGAGACTGATGGTTTCAGGGTGAAATCAACAATCAACTATGACTTCTGGCAAGGACATCTAAAGAGCATCATAGATTTTGCAACAAATTATGAGATTGATGATTTTACAAAGAGTGAAACTGAGTCACTTGACTATATCCGACAGTTTGTTAAGGGTGATAGTAATTGCAATTTTACCTATGAAGAGCTAAAGGCTGTCGTTGATGAACATGAAGCATTTCTTCGCAGCAAGAAACAGAGTGATGCCAATGACAAACGAATAGACAAACTTGTTCAGGCAAGACGTTATTTGCATCGTCTAACTCTCGGAACCCTGAAAGATATCAATTCTACAATCGGAACCCCCAAGGGGTATGGTCCATTAGCAGATGATTTTTCTTCACGTATGGAAAATATCTGGACGAGTAAGATTATCTATGACAAACAAGAAGGTTATATTAAGTTGCTTTTCAATCTTGCCAAGCGTTGGAAGGAGAACTTTGCTCAGTTCAAGCGTAACAAGAACTTGCTCGACTACAACGACATGGAGAAATATATGCGTCAGTTGATGCAGAATGAGAATATTGCCTCTGAGATTGCACTGTCATATCGTTACCTGTTTGTAGATGAGTTCCAGGATTCTTCGCCAATTCAGGTAAAGATATTCGATGCGCTTTCGAATATCATGGAACAATCGTATTGGGTCGGTGATTACAAACAAGCTATCTATAGCTTCCGTGGATCTGATATTGCTTTGACAAAAGCTGTAGTTGATCGTGTAGCAAAGAAAGAGAATGGATGTGATACAGATACACTGGATAAATCATGGCGTTCTCTTCCTGGCATTGTCGATGTGAATAATGCAGTCTTTGAAAAGACCTTTGCTGACGTACTCGATAGAAACAATATTCACCTTGATCAGGTAAGAAAGAATGAGAATAGTGAAGACTCCCTCCGTTATTTCGTTGCAGGTGAAAAATGTGGTGTAGCAGAACATGTGCTGAAACTCTTGAGCCAGGGTGCAAAACCTAATGAGATAGCAGTACTGGCTCGTACCAATGCAACACTTGCCAATGTTGCCGAGAATCTGAAAGATTGGGAGATACCATCAAGTCGTGAAGATTATTCAGTCATTGCATCACCCGTTTACCCATTGGTAGCATCACTCTTGCGCATTGTTGGCAGTAGCAGGGATGCGTTATCAAAGGCAACGGTTGCCATCCTTACCGAATCTGATTGTACCACTCAGCAGATAATCGAGACTAAGATTTTGAATGACACAGATGTTTCTGCAAAGGCTGAAGATTACTTGGCAGACGTACCTCTTATCAGTCAGTTGTTAGCTATACGTCCTCGTTTACAACAACAATCAGTGTCTTCGCTTGTTGAAAGCATGATAATTGAGTTGGATCTGTATGATGTTATCAAAAAGGTAGAGGCAGATTCTATGTTTGGGACATCTTGTCTTCAGACAATTATCAATGTTACTCGTATTTATGAAGATCATTGTATTCAGATGAATCTTCCAGCCACCATAGAAGGTTTTCTTGCTTATTTAGAGAATATTTCACCTGTAGGTAGTGGTGATCCTAATGGCGTTCAGTTGCATACCTATCATTCATGTAAGGGTTTACAATGGAAATATGTCATTCTGATGTCACTAAATACGGATGTCTCGAATCTGAAAAAGTCAGTAAGAAATGAAACTTATGGTGTTCATACCATCCATTCCAATGAGCCATCTGCAGAGAATCCTTATCCAGAGGTTTCCGTGCGACTTACTCCTTGGGTATATGGTACAGCAAAGAACGTTCCAGATGAAATAAGTGGGAAGATAGAAAACTCTGATGGCTTCAAGCGGGCATACCGGTCAATGCTGGCAGAGACAAACCGGGTACTCTACGTTGGAATGACTCGTCCACAGGATGTGTTGATACTTTGTATCGATGAACCAAATAAGAATGCAACACTACTTCAATGGCCAAAGGATGATGGCGTTGATACGATAGTCGAGAATATTCCAAAATCGGGAGATTGGGATGTATTTGGTACGGGTCATCTTTTCAAGGATTTTTCACTTACTCAATCAGAACTTGATAATCTGACTCCTTATGGGAAAATAGATGAGACTGTTTTTATGCCTCTCAATCTTAAGACACCATCGTTCGAGAAACATGAACTTCGCTATCTTTCACCAAGCAGAATACAAGCAAAGGGTGATGTGGCATCGCATCATGACTTTGAGAAGCGCATTCCGTTTGCCAAGCAACCAACGGATATGGCAACTGTTGGTGACTGTATCCATCAGATATTTGCTGGTATTGAGGAAGAGCATCCTGCGTATAAGATAGATATGGACGAGACGATTATGAGTTACGGTTTGAGAGCAGTACTGACAGATAAGGATGCGATTACTCTTGCATGGAAAAACTTGTGCTCATTCCTTACTGAAAAGCATGGTGCATATATCAAAACCTATCATGAAAGACCTTTCCGTTTGGAACGTGATGGTCAAATAATCATAGGTAGCATTGACCTTGTTTGGCAGACTGACGAAGGCGATATTCTGGTCGACTTCAAGACTTGTCCATTGGGTAAGAATGTTACACTTAATACAGATTCAGAGTACTATGTAGGCTGGTATGCAGGTCAGTTAAATGCCTATGAGGATGCTCTTAAAGCTGCTGGAGAAAAAGTACTGAAACGATACATTTATTATCCTGTAAGTGGTGTATTGGCTGAGGTTACTAGCACCATTGAAACACCAAAGCCGTAGGCCGACGAATAAAGGTGAAGACTATGTGGACTATGAATATAATCTCTGCCCTACACTCGACTTCTTCGGTTGTCTACTATCTCATGGTAGTTATATTAGGGTACTGGAGCCGCAATGGGTGGCTGTAAAGGTGAGAAATATGCTCTTAGAGGCATCCAAACGCTACGAAGACGAAGAAAATGTGTGATGAATAGCAAATAATCCTTCGCTGTACCGACCTTTGGGACAAGCATCGCATACCTTTGCACCAGAAAGTTCGTAAAACTGTAAAAAAGATGATAACAGAACAAGATAAGAATAAGGTATATTTCTCTAATCTGCTTGCCTTGAGCTATCCGTCGATATGGAAAGAGATATGTGAGGTACTTGCGAAGTACAATTATACGGCAGGAAAATTGACTTACACCAAAGACTATTGGTGCAGAGACTTTATGCCGGTTCAGGTTGGCAGTGATGAGTTTGTTCAGTTCCGTTATGATCCAGATTACTTGGCTGACTTACGTAAATATAAGACGAATCCCGATGATACTCTCAAGCATTTTACAGACTTTGATATGAAGGTCGCCAAATCGAATCTTGCAGTAGATGGTGGTAATATGGTTGCCTGTAGAAATTGTAAAGGTGAAACATGGGTGGTAATGACAGACAAGGTGTTTGCCGAAAATCAGGAATACTCGAAAGACGATGTTATTACGATTTTGGAAGCAAAATTGAAAGCAAAAATAATTTTGCTACCTTGGGCCGGATCGTATGAAGATAAATGTGGTCATACGGATGGCATCGTCAACTTTATCGATGGAAAATCAGATAAACCGTCCGTAATGGCTTACTACCCTCTTTATCGCAAAGAAATAGCCAATAAAATGAGAAAGCGTTTGGATGCGGTATTTGATGTACACGAGCTCTCGTTCACAAAAGATGAAGAGAACAATTGGGCGTATGTGAACCTGCTACGCACCAAAGATTTCATAATAGTGCCTGGATTAGGTACTGATTCTGACCACGAAGCCATGGAACAAATAGCACTACTCTATCCTGATTATCGTGAACACATTCACCAAGTCAATATTGCACCTATTGTTGAAGAGTATGGTGGAGCATTCAATTGCTTGAGTTGGGCAGTAAAAATATGATAAAAAAATACTATATATGACCCATTGGACAAATTAAATATGCACTAATTTAATTCCGCCAACGGGTTAGAATACACCTTTCTGAATAGTCATATATCGGTGCATTGGCTTTACCTCTGGATGTGGATAGGACCCACCAAACATTTCTCCGAAAACAGAAATATGCTTCACGGCAGGATATAGACTTTTGATATGCACAAAAAGATTCAGCACCCTTTCCTTGTAACTTTCAAGTAACTCAGGATACTCATAAAATTTCTCATCTTCGACCAAAGCTGATGTTCTCTTAGCGAACTTCACTTCATGACCATCACAGAGAAAGCTAGTATTTGCACCATGTACCTTCTCTTGTACTACATACTGTAGATCAGCTGGCATTTGAGCCACTACATACTCTAAGAATTCCCGATTAAAAGAGTTTTCTATAGAACTGTACTTTTTAAATTCAATCATTTTAATTCTCCTTTCTACGTATCACTACGTATAGGTATAAAACATTCCCTCCGGCATCATCAACGATGATGAGCCGAAAAATTATCATTCACATAAGTTTCGCGTGCATCGGACGAAACTTTTTACACTAACGCAGAAAAGTATTCCTGCCTGTCCAGTATATGGGAATGGGAGAAGAAACAGATGGTAAGACTGTGTTTTTCATTCCAATCAAGTCTTTATCTGTAAGAAAGACTTGTTCCGCTAAACATAGAAAGCAATATGGCTCTCTATCGGTGGATATTCTCTACCACCACATATCGAGTTCGCTCCATGTGCCCCAAGAGAATGTATTTGGGCTATTTAGCCAAAATGCGGTGCAAAATTACATACTATTTTTGATATGCAGAAAATTTTAGATGAAATTTTTCTTGCCATAAAGCCCTATATACTACGTATATAAAAATTTTAGGTTCAAGATGACTTTAACATCAAAACCAAGAAATCTGCCAAATAAATCGTAATTTATGATAATTGTATAACAGTATTCAGAAAAACAGTGTAACTTTGTACCGCGTAAACATTGAATATATGGTCAACCAAGATAAAAAAAACAACAGAGGTGGCAAGCGTGAAGGTGCTGGCCGACCAAAAGGCACAAGTAAACTGTATGCATTCCGTGCCGATAAGGAAGTGTCTGCCTTTATTGATGAGCAGGAGAACAAGACAGAATTCATCCGTGACTGCATCTTCAAAGAATTGCAGGTACGTCAATCCTTTGATGCCGATGACCGACTTAGTAAGTGGGGCGAAATGATTCCTGCCAATAGAATCAAATCTCAAACAATTCCTTTCTTTGATGTGAAGATTGTAGCTGGTTTTCCCATTCCTCTAAACAATGATGAATTGGCACAGGATATTGACTTGATTAAGATGATTTGCCCCAATCCTAATGCTTCTTACTTGATTCGTGTGCAAGGCAACTCTATGATTGAAGCCAACGTGCATGATGGGGATATCTTGGTGGTGGATAAGAGCAACCGCAACCCTTCTGAAAAGCAAATTGCCGTGTGTGAACTAAACGGAGAATACACGGTGAAATATGTGATTCAGAAAGAAAATAGCAGTTGGTTGGTACCAGCTAATCCTAATTTTCCAGAGATTGAAATCACCGATGGAGATAGCTTTAGTGTGTGGGGAGTAGTAACTTATATTTTGCATAAACCTAACTAAAGTGCATTTACTTTGTTTAGTATTTATATTAGATACTATTTAGCATTTATAATAGTTTGTAGTATAATACATATTGTAGTATTCTTTTATTATCAACATGATAGCCTTAGCAGATTGCAATAGTTTCTTCTGTAGCGTAGAAAAAGTATTTCATCCAGGACTGGATGAAAAGCCAGTTTGTGTGCTGAGCTGTAACGATGGCTGCATCGTGGCATTGACTACAGAAGCTAAAGCAATAGGCCTTCATCGAGGTGATCCAATCTTCAAGATGCGTGATATCGTTGAACACAATAATGTCAAGTTGTTCTCGACTAACATGTATCTGTATGCTGCAATGTCGAAGCGAGTGAATAATATCCTAAGAGCTGCTGTACCTCATACTGAATCGTATTCGATAGATGAATCGTTTTTGTATTTAGATGGCATGGAGAAACTCTACAATCTGGAGAAATACATGCGAGTTGTAGCTGAGAAAGTGAAACTCTACACCGACATTCCCGTCAGTGTGGGTGTGGCTCCAAGCAAGACATTAGCGTTATGGACAACGTAATTGCTGTAGGTGGTTTGGGTAACTTTAGCCAAGTAGAC
>OGXV01000233.1_pt1 | contig 34563 bp, 19 predicted proteins | sample 1576391 | NCBI WGS metagenome assembly OGXV01 (sample SAMEA3541586, study PRJEB24748) | human gut metagenome | biome: human gut; feature: human-associated habitat; material: faeces | place: China | collected 2012 | reverse complement strand
AGAGAAATTCACGGTATCTTCTATCACGGCATGCGTACCGATCAATATTCGTACAGGCTTTAATGGTTGGCTCTGCGGGGACATTTACGTCTTGTAAGGATTACGATGATGACATTGACGGTTTGCAGAAGCAGATTGATGCAACCAATGTGACATTAGGCGAATTGCAAGCGTTGATAAAGTCGGGATCCGTTATTACATCTGTAAACAGCACGAATGATGGAATTACTATTGTGTTGAGTGATGGAAAGTCTTACAAATTGACCAATGGTAAAGATGGCGCAAATGGAACAGATGGTAAAGACGGTGTTGACGGTAAGAATGCTGTGGCATGGACTATTGGTGCTGATGGTTATTGGTACGAAGATGGCGTAAAAACAGAATATAAAGCTATCGGCGTTGACGGTGTAAACGGTAAAGATGGCGAAGATGGTAAAGACGGCGTTGACGGTGAAGACGGCAAAGATGGCGTTGATGGTGAAGACGGTAAGGATGGCGAAGATGGCAAAGATGGTATTAACGGCAAAGACGGTAAATACTATTATCCTAACATAGAAACCGGATGCTTTGATATTTACCAGGATGGTAAATTGGTTGAAGCTACTAAAATTAGCTGGAAAGCTGCCGGAGTTAGTGCCATATTGAGTGGTAATACATTGACTTTATCTGGAGTAGATGGTGATGCACAAACAGTAGTTATCTATGTAGGAAAACAATTAGGATCTGTAGCATTCATTCCTGAAGTAATGAGTTCAGAAATTGCTTATCCTACTACAACTAATCCGTTCTATCATTTGACTACTTACTTGGATGAGACTAAATATAATGCAACTACAAAGGTACTGGTGGCTCAAACCAACTGGGATAAATCTAATGTTGTAGCTATGCTTTATCGTTTGAATCCTGATGATGCTTACGTAAAAGGTGCGATTGCCGGTTTTGTAAATCGTGGCGTTTCTACACGTGCGGTTGCTGGTGATTTGACTAATTTGCTGAATATAACTGGCGAACCGACATTTGCTAATGGAGTTGCTGCAATGAATGCTACTATTAATGCATCAAAGCAAAGCAGCAGCAAAAAAGATATTGCAGCTATGCAGGTATGGGTAGGACAGAATGCTGTGACTTCTGACTATATTCATGTAAAATCAACTGCTATCAATGCATTGTTGGTAGACAGTATGGCTACGAAAGGTGGAACTCTGACAGAATTTTATCCTCGTAATAAGACTACCAAGGGTGCTACGGAAAATGATGCTTTTGTTAAGGAATTCGTTGCTCTGAGTGCAGATGCTAATCTTTCATTCAAATATGATGGTGATATTGATTTGAAAGACTATGTAGGTCTTTACTCTTCAGACAAAAAGAAATTTTTGGCTGAACTTGGTTTCTATGGCATGAGCTATGAATTCAGCCTTCCTACCGAATATAAATCAAATGATACGCAGAAGACAAATCAACAGTGGTACGTTGAGTTGAATGATGGCGTTGTTAAAGTTAATGCAACAAACTTGGAAAATGGTTTGACACCGGCTATCGGAAAAACTCCGGTCGTACGTGTGGATGCTTACATGACATCTAATGCAGGTACTAAAAAAATGGTTGCTTCTTCTTATATTAAGCTATCTATTACAGCGAATAATCCTGGACCGGGTGAAGATGCGGATCCTATTACAGCAGATATCAGTTCTACTAAGCAGTATGAATATCATGCTCTGAAATCTGGTACTATGAGTACTACAGCTGGAGAAATGGATTGGAGAGCTGTTAATAATGTGCTTTACGGTAAAACAGGCTTAACTTCACAAACTTTCTGGAACTACTATGGTGGTAACACTAATGCGTATGAGGTGAAAGTGACGACGAAAGAGCAGAATTCTGGTCGTGAGATTGTTGTTATTACCGGCAATGGTCTGATGGGTGATGTGTATGCTTATAGCGGGGCAGGTTTTGATTTCCAAGTTCTGTTGAATCAAGGTGATACGCAAACTTCTAACATCAAGATTGGTGTAAACAATGGAATCAATACAGAAAATCGCTATATGGATGTAAATGGTTGGGGTGCCGAATATATCGTTACTCTTACTATCAAGTCTGATGACATCAAGACAAGAGGCGATATCGTCCTTACGCAAAAAGTTTATGTGAAAGAAGATTGTGCAATCTTTAAGTATGCAGAACCATATTATGTTCAAAACTACGATAATAATCCTAAGTTGAAGGATTGTATCGTAACGAAAGGACAGCTGATTAATGGTAACTGGCAATTGGCATTAGCTGTAAGTGAACATTTTGAAATCATGTCGAATAAAGATAATATCTTTGATTATTATAAGACGAAGGGTAATATTGCGAGTCTTGAATTTAAATTTGCAGCTAATACTAAAGGTGTAACTCCTTTGTATTCATTCTCTACAGATGAGACTGTGGCATTAGATCATGAATTGACAAAGACTTATGAAGCATATAACATGACTTATAAGACGCAGTTAGTCAACGGTGAGTGGTGTAATTATAACTATTGGATCATATTCGAAAATCCGTTTGAACCGGGTGATGCTGCAACGGTAACAATGGATGGTAATAAGATTGGTGGTGTTACAGGTGAAACTGCTCCATCAGTATGTGTTAAGACTATTGTTGGTACTGCTCAGAAAGCTTATTGTTGGAATGCTACTACTAAGAAATTAGAATTCACTGAGGCTGGTAAAGCATTAAAAGTAGCAGAGCCAACTATTGTTTATGACTTCGTAAAAGACGCTGCTTGGACGGCATTGGATCCTTATGGAGATTTGACGATTGATCATACTACAGGTCAGGTTTCTTGGAATAATAAGGGTGCTGAGTTGCAAAAGACTTATAAATTGTCTGTAAAAGCTACAGTTACATTTGATAATGTTTCTGTTGTAGAATGCAAGATTCCTGTTACGATTAAAGGAAAGAATTAATAAACCTGTTAATTGATACAACTACTCTGTGAAGACTAGTCCTTTTTTTCACCATCGTGAAAAGTAAAATGTTGTTGTGTGAGGCTGTTTCCAGTGGGAAGCGGCCTCACTCTTTTTCTGCCATCTTGTCTCCTGCCTTGTCATTCGTTTCATTTCCTGCCATTCTTGCTTGTTTTCTCCTTGTCTAATCTTCTTATTTTTGATGTAGATCAAGAAATATGTTATAAAACATACTTTTCTATAATATATCGCTTGAAGTTTCGAACAAAGGTATTATTTTTGTGTTATAAAACATGATTTTAATAGGATAACAAGATTTTTAAGGAGGATAACAAAATGAAAATGTTAAAGAAAATTTTTAAGCACATCAGCGAAGCTGATAAGCACGTTTGGGGTTACTCTACAATTTATTAAACCCCTTTTTATGAGTGTGTATTTGATTTTTAGGTATTAGTTTAATTTTTAAGGTTATGAAAAAAAAGATTTTTAAAACATGGAGAAACATTCTCGCCGAAGTAGGTCGGAACGAGATGTTGATGATGGGTTATACCCTGAAGAAGTAAAAAAGCATTTGAACTAGACTTTATGAAGCGAGAAGTACGTCCTGAAAACGTATTTCTCGCTTTTTTTATATCCCTTTGAAAGCTTTTTTATATAAAAAACAGCTTTTGTTTAAACTTTATTCCCTTTCTTTGTTGTTAGTACAAAGACTAACAGAATAGTATCCATGGAAAGAATTCAAAGAATTTGTAGTTTGGTGCTGCTGGCAGCGTTTTGGGGCTGTGTGCCTGTGCTGCATGCGCAGTCGTTTGATAAGTTGTGGAAGCAAGTGGAGCAAGCACAGGAAAAGAGTTTGCCGCAAACTGTGATTAAACTGACGGATGAGATATTCCGGAAGGGGGAACGCGAAAAGAATACCCCGCAGATGCTTAAAGCCTATATGTGCCGGAATACATATCAGAATATACTGACGCCTGATAGTTTCTATGTCAATCTGAAAGGATTGGAACAATGGGCGTTGCGTGAGCAAAATCCGGTCAGCCGTGCAGTGCTGAATTCACTGGTGGCGAGTATCTATGCCGATTATGCCGATAATAACCGGTGGGAATTGCAACAACGCACTTCGCTTAATCTGGGAGAGACGGCTCTACCGGCGGATATTCGCGAGTGGAGTGCCAATTTGTTTGTGAACCAGGTAATGAAATATACCGGTGAAGCCCTGAAAGATTCTACCGAGTTATTGAAGACATCTTCGCGTACTTATATTCCTTTTGTGATTTTAGGAGATGCAAGTGAATACTACCATCATGAAATGTATCATTTGCTGGCATCACGTGCTATCGATGCTTTACAGAAAATCTCGTGGTTTGATACGGATTCTTTGGTAAAGAAAGACATTATGGGTATTTATGGGCAGATGATAAATACCTATCGGAAGATGCCTGATCGGGAAGATGCTGCCGTACTGACTATGTTGGATTATATGGCTTGGCGTAACCGTGAAGGGGATGTCTTGCTTCGTCCCCGTGCTGTAAAAGAAGGTGAGAGCGAAGCACCGAACCAATATCTACGTGCATTAGACCGTATCATTAAAGACTATGGTAAACGTGATGTATGTGCAGAGGCGTATCTGGCTAAAGCCCGTTATTACCGCACCATACGTAAATATCCGGAAGCATTGCACGCCTGTGACGAGGCTATTACTCTTTACCCTGACTACAAACGCATATCCGCATTGCGTGAACTGAAAGAAAGCATATTGCAACCTCAACTTAATCTGACTGCAAGTAAGGCTACTTACCCCGGTGACTCTTTGAAATTGAGAGTGACCCATTGTAATCTGGATGGATTTACAGTGAACCTGTTTCATACTACTTTATTGAAAGAGGAAACTGATATGCCACAGATCAATTCCTCTTTTTATAAGAAATATGCCCGTAAAGTGAAGACAGAACACTTCTCTTTGTTGCGTCCGGATAATTACCAGTCAGCAGACAGTACATATAGCATGTTGATGCCCCGCGAACCGGGTGTTTATGTTATGCAGATTGTGCCTGATGACAAGAAAGGTAAAACTTCTGAAAACTATCTCTATCTTACCCGCTTCAAGGTGCTGACTTTGCCTTTGTCGAATAAGGATTTTGAGATTGTAGCTTTGGATGCTGAGACAGGAAAGCCTATTGCAGATGCTCAGATTACTCTCTATTCCAGTTACGGAACAAAGAATAATGAGGTGCTGGAGCAGAAAACTACAGATGCTTCGGGCAAGGTAGTAATGCCGTGGGGTAAGCAATTCCGTGCATTGAGTGCTACGAAAGGTACTGATACGGCAATGCCATTACAGCGTATTTATAATAACTCTAATGGAGCTTGGAATGACACAAATGAAGAGTTCGATGAAGTGAAGATTTTGACGGACCGTTCCATATATCGTCCGGGACAGACTATCTATATAAAAGGTATAGCTTATTCCCAAGAGGGAGATAACGCCAAGGTTCTTCCCAATGCAACTTATACGGTGGAACTGTCGGATGTGAATGGCAATGATATTGGAGAGAGAAAAGTCCGTACCAATGAATTTGGTTCGTTTACCACAGAGTTTGTACTGCCTGCTGCCTGTCTGAATGGATCTTACACGATTGAAGTTGATGAAACTGATGGCCGGGCATTTGTACAAGTGGAAGAATACAAGCGTCCTACATTCGATATAGTTTTTGATCCTCAGAAGGATTCCTATCAGGTGGGAGACAGCGTACAGGTGAAAGGTACGGCGAGTTCCTTTAATGGTGTGCCTTTGCAAGGATTGGAACTGAGCTATACTGTAACCCGTAGTCTGTTTTCGTGGTGGAGATCTTATGGGCAGAGTTCCACTTCACTGGCTTCCGGTACTGTGATGATAGGAGATGACGGAATGTTCTCTATTCCTTTCCGCCTGCAAGGTGTGAAAGGGGAGAATTCCGGTTTTTATACCTATCAGATAGAAGCCTTTGTAACCAATCAGGCTGGTGAAACGCAAAGTAGCGTGACCACATTATCAGCAGGCAACCGCTCACTTGTTTTGTCTGTCGAAACGGAAGAGCGTATCTGCAAGGATGACAGTATCCGTCTGACATTCGTAGCGCGAAACCTGAATATGCAACCTGTTGCAGTGAAGGGTGAGTACCGCCTGGTACAGACTGTAGACGGAAAACCGGAAGTCCGTTTCAGCGGACAGTTTACTTCTAATGTGGAAGTATTGTTGCCGGAATGGAAGAATTTACCTTCAGGTGCTTATGAACTACAATTAGCAGCCAAGGATGATCAGGGTAGGGATGTTGATTACAAGCAAAATATTGTACTCTTCTCTTATAATGACAATCGCCCTCCTGTAGAATCGCCTGTCTGGTTCTATGCACGTAATACAGAGTTTAATGCCGGACATCCTGCCCAATTCTGTTTGGGGACTTCTTATAAGGATACTTATGTGATGTTGGACATTTTCAGCGGTAAAAAGCGTTTGAGCAGTACGGTGCTTCAATTATCCGACTCTATTGTTCGTTTTGATGTTCCTTATAAAGAGGAGTACGGAGACGGGATAGAGTACCTGTTTGCTTTTGTCAAAGGTGGTGAATTCTATTCTGAAAAGGTCGACTTGCAAAAGCGTATGCCGGATAAAACGCTAACGATGAAGTGGGATGTGTTCCGTGATAAGTTGCGTCCCGGACAAGAAGAAGAGTGGCGTCTGACGATAAAAACACCACAAGGTACACCGGCTGATGCTGAGATGCTTGCTACCATGTATGATGCTTCTTTGGATAAGCTGTATCCCAATCGTCAGAATTTTAATATGAACTATCCCCGTTTTAATCCTCAGATATATTGGTCTTATGGATATGTAGGTGGCGCCTTTTATTCTTGCTATTTCCCAATGAAGGTATGGAAAGTTCCCCCATTTATTTACGATACTTTTTATTCGGAAGAAGGCATAAATGAAGCAATGATAATTGGATATCGTTCCGAGAAAAAGTCCACCTTAACAGGAAGCGTACGGATACGGGGAATGGCAAGTCCGCGAACTAAATCGATGGCTATGGCAGACAATGCCTCTGCTGATCTGACAGAGGCACTGGTCGAAAAAGCGGCAGGTCTGATCTTTGAAAAAGAAATGTCGCAGGAAACCGGACAGACAGCTGACGATGTGGAATTTGGCAATACCCCCGAACTTCGTACAAACTTTGCCGAAACGGCATTCTTCTATCCGCAACTGCGCACCAATGAACAAGGTGAGATTTCCTTCTCCTTTACGATGCCACAAAGTCTGACGCGTTGGAATTTCCGCGGATATTCCCATACAAAGGGAATGTTGACCGGTCAGTTGGATGCTTCTGCTGTTACGGCGAAGGACTTCATGCTGTCTCCCAATATGCCGCGCTTTGTACGGGTAGGGGATAAGACCAGCATTGCTGCAACCATTACCAATCTGACAGGTAAATCTTTGAAGGGAACTACGAAATTTATTCTTTTTGATCCGATGACGGATAAAGTGATTTCCACTCAACGCCAAGCTTTCACGGTAGAAGCCGGGAAGACGGTTCCTGTAAGCTTCCGTTTCACAGTGACGGATAAACAGGATATGTTGGGTGTACGTATGATTGCTGACGGTGGCACATTCAGTGATGGCGAACAGCACTTGTTGCCTGTATTGAGCAATAAGGAATACATTACTGAAACCCTTGCCATGCCGATACGTGGTGAAGAAACCCGTACGTTCTCTTTGGACAGTCTGTTCAATTATAATAGCCGCACGGCCACTGACCGCCGACTAACGGTAGAATTTACAGGTAATCCTGCCTGGTATGCCGTACAAGCATTGCCCGTATTGAGTCAGCCCCGTACAGATAATGCTACAGCATGGGCAGCCGCTTATTATGCCAATTCCCTTGCTTCTTACATTGCCAACAGCCAGCCGCGCATCAAAGCCGTGTTCGACAGTTGGCGCATGCAAGGCGGTAAGAAAGAAAACTTCCTCAGCCAGTTACAGAAAAACCAGGAGGTAAAGAATATCCTTCTCGAAGAGAGCCCGTGGTTGCTGGAAGCTACTACAGAAGCCGAACAGCAAGCGCGTATTGCTACTTTGTTCGATCTCAATAATCTGTCGAACAATAATATGACCGCTCTTACCAAACTACAGGAATTACAAAATGCCGATGGCGCCTGGAGTTGGTACAAAGGTATGCCGGGTAGCCGCAGTATGACGGGATACATCACCGAACTTCTTGTCCGCTTGCCGTTGCTTACCGGACAAAAGAACTCTGCTGGTGCTCTTTCCATGCAGCAAAGTGCTTTTAACTATTTGCATAGCCAGGCATTGCAGGAATATCAGAATATCCGTAAAGCGGAGAAAAACGGGGCGAAGATCAATAGCCTTTCATATCCGGCAATGACGTATCTCTATCTGATAGCTATTTCCGGTGAGAAAGTGCCTTTTCTCAATGAAGACGCTTATCGCTATTTCCTCTCCATGGTCGGCAAGAACCTGAGTTCGAATGCAATGGGAGTCAAGGCGCAGTCAGCTATCATTTTGCAAAAGGCGGGTCGCACGGCTGAGGCTAACGAATTTATCGCTTCCATTAAAGAGCATCTGGTGCAAACTGATGAACGGGGTGCATACTTTGCTTTCTATGAAAGACCTTTCCTTTGGGGAACACAACCTATTTCCGTTCATGTGGAGGTAATGGAAGCCCTGAGGATGGCAGGAGGTAATGATGCATTGGTGGAAGAAATGAAACTCTGGTTACTGAAGCAGAAACAAACTACAAGCTGGAACTCACCTGTTGCAACGGCAGACGCTATTTATGCATTGCTTTGCCAGGGTAGTGATTTGTTGGCATCACGCGGTGATGTACGCATTGTTCTTGGAAATAGAGTATTGGAAACATTCTCACCTGCCAAGACCACAGTTCCCGGATTGGGATATATCAAGGAAAGCTTTGCAGAAGGTAGTCCTGAATTGCGCGCCAAGTCCATTACTGTGGAAAAGAGGGATGCAGGCATTGCCTGGGGGGCAGTCTATGCACAATATCTGTCACCTATTTCCGATGTAAAACAGCAAGGTGGTGAGCTGGCTGTAGAAAAGAAACTCTATGTAGAGCGTACTTTGAAAGGTGGAAAGAAAGAATTGCAACCCATCACCGCTTCCACGCAACTGGCGGTAGGTGATAAAGTGGTTTCCCGTCTGACGATACGTCTGGACCGTGCCATGGATTTCGTTCAACTGAAAGATCAGCGTGGTGCCTGCTTCGAGCCGATGAATTCACTTTCCGGTTATCGCTGGAACGGTGGAATAGGTTATTATGTGGAGATAGAAGATGCTTCCACTAATTTCTTTTTCGATAGTCTGAGCAAGGGTGTATATGTGTTGGAATACAGTTACCGCGTTGCCCGTAGCGGGCAGTATGAAGCCGGGCTGGCAACCATTCAATGTGCCTACGCTCCCGAGTATGCAGCTCATTCAGCATCAGTGAAGGTCGAGGTGGAGTAGAAATTTTAAAACTTGCTTTTAGGAACTCTCATTTAAAACACCTACTTTTGTGCATCCTAAAATGAAAACGAATGAAACGAACCTTGATATGTATATATGCGCTTGCCGCCGTAGCACTGACTGCTACGGCGCAACCGCGTTTTTCATCCAATAAAGAAACTCACAACTTCGGACAGATCGAATGGAAACACCCCGTTAGCGTGCAGTATGTCATTACCAATACGGGTGATAAGCCTCTGGTGCTTACTGATGTAGACCCTTCCTGTGCCTGTTCCGTAGCCCAGTGGACACAAACTCCCATTGCTCCCGGTGAAAAGGGGAAGATCGTTGTCGATTTTGATGCTAAGGCATTGGGGCATTTTGATAAGTCCATAGCTGTTTATTCCAATGCGCAGCCCAATCTGGCTTACCTGCACTTTACAGGTGAGGTGGTGCGCGAGATAAAAGACTTTACGAAAACCTATCCTTATCTTATCGGACAGATACGTATTGACAAAAATGAGATTGATTTCCCTGATACTCACCGTGGCGAAAAACCTGTCATACGGATTGGCGTAGTGAATCTGTCGGACCGTTCGTATGAACCGGTATTGATGCACCTGCCTTCCTATCTGGATATGAAAGTGGAACCGAACGTGCTTCAGAAAGGTGAGAAAGGGCTTATCACATTAACTCTCAACACAGAGAAACTGACAGACCTGGGACTGACACAGGCATCAGTTTACCTGTCACGCTTCACAGGTGACAAGGTGAGTGATGAAAACGAGATACCTCTTTCTGCTATTCTCCTGCCTGATTTCTCCGGTATGACCGATACAGACAAGGCGAATGCTCCGGTAATCCGTCTTTCGGAGACAGATATAGACCTGAGCACACAACTGGCTAAGAAGAATAAGGTGAAACATGATATACAGATCACCAATACCGGACGCTCTCCGTTGCAAATCAGTAAGCTGCAAGTGTTTAATCCTGCTTTGGGAGTAAGTCTGAAGAAGAGCGTGTTGCAGCCGGGCGAAACCACCCGCTTGCGTGTGACGATAGATAAGAGGAATATCGCCAAGAAGAAACGCCACCTGCGCATTCTGATGATTACGAATGATCCGATGCAGCCTAAGGTTGAGATGAATATCAAAGCGAGTTAAAGATTTATGATTTCATAAATCATAAATCTTATCATAAATCATAAATTAGAAATCATAAATCTTATCATGGAACATCCTGAAAACGATGAATCCTATAAAGGATTGGTTGTCAATGCAGGCATTGAGCAACCTTCGTCTGTCAATCCCTATCTCCGCCCGAAACCTAAAAAGCGTCAGCGTTCCGTAGCGGAGTTTGTAGAAGGCATTGTGAAAGGAGACGTCACAGTGCTGAGCCAGGCGGTTACTTTAGTGGAAAGTGTGAAGCCCGAACACCAGGCATTAGCACAGGAAGTTATTGAGAGATGCCTGCCTTACTCAGGGAACTCTATCCGTGTGGGTATCAGTGGTGTGCCTGGAGCCGGAAAAAGTACCTCGATTGATGTCTTCGGCTTGCATGTGTTGGAAAAATACGAAGGTAAGCTGGCAGTGCTTGCCATCGACCCCAGTAGCGAGCGCAGTAAGGGCAGTATCTTGGGTGATAAGACGCGTATGGAGCAACTCTCCGTTCATCCAAAATCCTTCATTCGCCCCAGTCCGTCGGCAGGTTCTTTGGGTGGGGTAGCGCGTAAGACGCGTGAAACGATTATTCTTTGTGAAGCTGCCGGTTTCGATAAAATCTTTGTGGAGACGGTAGGTGTGGGACAAAGTGAGACAGCTGTACACTCTATGGTCGACTTCTTCCTGCTTATCCAGTTGGCCGGAACAGGTGACGAACTGCAAGGCATCAAACGTGGTATCATGGAAATGGCGGACGGTATTGTTATCAATAAGGCAGATGGTGATAACCTGGAGCGTGCTAAACTGGCTGCATCGCAATTCCGCAATGCTCTGCATCTGTTTCCTGCTCCCGAGTCAGGATGGACGCCACAGGTGATGACTTATTCCGGTTTCTATAACCTGGGTGTGAAAGAAATCTGGAAGATGATTTACGACTATATTGCTTTTGTGAAAGATAACGGTTACTTTGAATATCGACGTAACGAGCAAAGCAAATACTGGATGTACGAAAGCATCAATGAGCGTCTGCGCGATAGTTTCTACCACAATCCGGCCATAGAAGCCATGTTAAGTGATAAAGAACAGCAGGTACTGCAAGGCAAACTCACTTCCTTTGTTGCGGCAAAGAGCTTGCTCGATACCTATTTCGGAGAAATGAGGAAGAGTTAGTTACAAAGCTACGAGCTACAAGCTACAAGTAGCTGCGCTATCATGCCGCAAGGCACTTGTAGCTTGTAGCTTTGTAGCTCGTAGCTAATTCACGCTTTTTTCCCTTCCTTCTCAAAGTCCGCCTTCGATTTACTCTTCGTTACGATATATACGCCAAGGAATACCAGGGCGATAGCTACACCTTTTTCCCAACCGAATATACCCAGCCCCATGATAATGGCAGCAATAGAAGCTACGATGGGTTGCATATAGTTGTACATACTCACTACTGTGGGACGCAGCAACCTTTGTGCGGTCATAATGAAGATATAGGCAAGGAAGCTACCACCTATTACTACGTAGCCCACTTGTACGTATGCCGCGGTAGAAATTTCCGCCCACTGAATACCTGCCACATCATGATAAGAGAATGGAATATAGCACATGGAGGCATAGATAAACATCCACTTATTCAATGTGATGGGAGAATATTTCTGCGATAAGCCCTTGAACACAGTCAGATAAATAGAGAAGCTGATTTGCGCTACCAGACAAAGCAAGTCCCCGATAATACTGCTGTTGCCGTTGCTTGTGGCCTGACTGCTTAATATAAGCGTCAGCGCTCCCATGGCCCCTACAAAAATACCCAGTACTTTCAGGTTCGTGATAGGTTCCTTCAGATAAATGGCAGCGATAATCATGGTTACGATAGGAAGTGTGGTTGTCACGATGGAGGCATCGATGGGTGAAGTCATTGAAAGCCCGAAGATATACACTCCTTGATTGAACACCAGTGCAAAAAGTGAAGCAAAGAAAATCTTCAGCATATCGCGGTGATCCACGTGTTCGTGCTTACAGAATGCAGACAGTAGCCAGAAACAGGCGGCTGCACCTACCATGCGGAACGTAGTTACCGATAAGGCTGAAAACTCCATAAGTGCGGATTTGCCGATGGGAGCCATCAGTCCCCATAAAATATTGGCAGTCAGGGCGAATATATGCCCTTGTACATTCTTATTCATACTCTTTTTTCTTTTGAGGCTGCAAAAGAACAACTATTTTTTGAAACTAAAAAGTCTTTTCTCTCTTTATATACTTGTGGTCTGTTGGAAATATATATCGGACGTGTTGCATCTATATATCGGACGTGTTGCATCTATATGTCGGATGTGTTGCATCTATATGTCGGATGTGTCGCATCTATATATCCAACGCCACCGATATATAGACGCTAAAGGAACAGGATGAAAGAAGGGCGTTTAGCCTTCTGATACGATTCGTCCTACCAATCATGCGGTTCATGCAGTGTAAGGAAACCGGAAGATTTACTATTTCTCCTTTTTACAGGAAGTTAGGAGCTTGTTGGCAAGAAGTTAACTTCCTGTCGACAAACTCTTAACTTCTTGTCGACAAGAAATTGATACTTTGTAGCATCTTGATAATCAGAGATGAAAATCACTTGTACAAAAAGGGGACTTGTACATGTATATTACTTCATTTTTACATACCTCTTACCTATTCAGCCTGCCTGAATCGGACTTGCCTGAAATTACATAGCTTGTTGTGGATGAGAATAAGTAATGTAATCATTCATAACATTGCTTATTCCGGATCATAACACTGCTTGTTTTCAGATGTTATTCAATGCATTTGAGTGTTTTTTCTTCTTGCAGTCTTTCAGCTTTTCCCAAACTCCCTGTTCATCGGTATTTCAGCTGAAAGATACCTGAAACAACTATAATACTGGAAGTTTCAGCCGTAACGCCGATGGACAGGGGATTTCGTGAGGTCTGAAAGAACGGAAAGAGCTTTTTTCTCAAAAATAGCGGATGCGGAGTGATACTTCATTTATAGTTCATAACGGAAAAAAAAGGAGTTTTCACCACAGAGTAACACAGAGTATCACGGAGTTCTATTCTTTTGATTTCAAACTGATTAAACTCTGTGATACCCTGTGTTACTCTGTGGTGAATTAATTCATAACCGCTCAGAAACGAATCAATTCCGCCAACGCCTACTTGTAGTGAAATCATAGAAAGACTTCTTATTACAGTTAAATACGAATAAATTTGCTCTAACCTTCAATTTATTCTATATTTGCAACTTAAGTGACAAGTTCTTCAAATTGTCCGAATATGATAAACTACTTGATAAAAATTATAACGACCCTCTGGTTCATATCCTTTTGTCTGCAAGTTAGTGTTGCTCAGGAGATTGATATTAATCAGACCAGAAAACACCTGCTGCAAACACTACAAGACAATTCCGTCGACAAACAGCAGAGGATGGAGCTGTATATTGACTTGTACGACTTGTCCGATGATGTGACAAGCAAACGTACCTATATTAACGAATCGCTGCAACTGGCTATTCAGTTGAAAAATCAGATATATATTTTTGAGACACTGGATATTCTTTGTCGCAGTTATAAAGATGAACCGGACTCTTTGCACTACTATCAGCAGATAGGAGAAGAGTGTCTGGAAGGGGCTTATAAGAACTTTTATATGGCATGGCTCAAAGCTTTTCCTTCTGTTTGCAAGATGGATGAGGCGGAGAAACCTGATGAAGCCAATGAAGAAATTTCACGGTATAAACGCCACAAGGTAAATCTCTCCGATAAATCGCAGGAAGTGCAATGGGAGATGATTCTTTGTTCGGCAATGGAGTGCATCAATTACTTTTCACCGTCTGTTACGAATTTGGGAGACCGCATCATCCATTTGAAGAATATTCAACAGTTGGTCAGAGATTTACCTTTTGAGGTAAGTTATAAGTTCAATTGGTATTATCTGACTCGTATCGAGTTCATTTATCGTGCTGAAGGAAAAGCTGAAGAAGCAGCGAAGGCTGTTGAGGCTTTGGAACAAATGGAGCAACTATACGATAGCCAGTTTGAACTGCCTTTCTACAAGAGGCGTGCTTATATCCGTACCCGTAGCCGTGAAGCCTTACGTATGGGTGTTTATAGCGAAATGCTTTATTTCGTAGATGCTATAGGCAGGAAAAGAGCTGATGAAATTTATTCCCGGATGAAAACGTACTATCAGGATAAGACTTCAGAGACAGATGAAAGATCGTTCTTGGCTGCCGCTTTCCGCTATTATCTTTATACAGCACAATACGATCTTGCCATGCGGACGGTGGATGACTTGCTGGAACGGACAGATTCCACCGACACAAATGAGCGGACTGAGTTGCTGGCGAAGAAGATTAACCTGGTTACCCAATGGAAACAGCATTACAAAGAAGGATTTGACGCCTTTTGGGAATATACCAGCTTGATGGAAGATAATCATGTGGAGGAGACGAATGAACAGTTGGCTGAGATGAGGTCATTGTTTGAAGTGGACAAACTAAAGATAGAACAGGCCGAACTTCAGGCACGTTATCATCGTATCGCTCTTGCTGTGCTCATAGTCCTGCTTCTGGTTTTCTTTATCTGGGGACTTTATCAGTACTTGTTGACGAAACGGCTGAAAGCAACGAAGCGGGCACTGATTCTGTCGAATGAGAAAGTTGCTAAGGAAAGCGAACGAGCCAAAGCAAGCGACCGTATGAAGACGGAATTCCTACAGTCAATGTGTCATGAGATACGTACTCCACTCAATGCTATCTGTGGTTTCAGTACCCTGTTGCTGAATGAAGATTTGTCCCAGGAAGATAAAAAAGATTTTCCGGTTATCATTGAAAAGAACTCCAATCAATTGACTGAATTGTTCGAGGACATCCTGCAAGTATCGGACTTAAGCAGTTCGTTAGAGTTGCTTCCTATGGAACAGGTGGATATATTGTCGATTTGTGCCGGGCTTCTGGATATATGTAAGAGAAGAGCAGGAAATCCCGAAATCACCTGGTTATTTGAATCGGGATCGGACGAATGTCTTGTAAAAACGAATGCCCAATATCTGCAACGTGTTGTGGAACACCTCCTGAACAATGCTGCAAAGTTCACGGTTGCCGGTACTATTCGTATGAGCTTGGTGCATGCCGAAGGAAAAGTACGTATTATGGTGAGCGATACGGGAATCGGTGTTCCGGCTGATAAGGCCGAATATATATTCGACCGTTTCACTAAATTGGATGAATTTATGCCCGGCACCGGATTGGGGCTTTATTCCTGTCGCCTCATTGTCACTCGTCTGGGTGGTTCCATTTATCTCGATACATCTTATCGGGATGGCGCATGTTTCTGCATTGATTTGTCGGATGAGAAGTGATTTTTCTATTTCCGGGCGTGGAAATAAAAGATAATCACGTATATTTGCTTTCATTAAAAGCAAAAACTATGGAAGAACAAGCCAATTACATCAAACGTATAGAGATACACAGGTTGTGGGATCGCTTTGACATAGCTTGGGACTTACGTCCCGACGTGAATATCCTTTCCGGTATCAACGGAGTGGGGAAAACCACGATCCTCAACCGTTCCGTCCACTATCTGGAAGAACTTTCGGGGGAGATAAAGAACGGCGAGATAGAAGGCGTACGTGTTACCTTCGACCGTCCGGATGCGACGTATATCCCTTACGACGTAATTCGTAGTTACGACCGCCCCTTGATTATGGGCGACTTTACCGCCCGCATGGCCGATCCGAACGTCAAATCCGAACTAGACTGGCAACTTTATCTCTTGCAACGCCGATACCTCGATTACCAGGTGAATATTGGCAACAAGATGATCGAACTCCTTTCCGGCGATGAGGAACAACGTTCACAAGCCGCTTCCTTATCCCTTCCCAAGCGGAAGTTCCAGAATCTGATGGATCAGTTATTCAGCTATACCCGCAAAACCATAGATCGCCGCAGCAATGAAATCATCTTCTATCAGGACGGTGAACGCCTGTTGCCCTATAAACTATCTTCCGGTGAAAAACAGATGCTGATTATCCTGCTCACCGTGCTGGTGCGCGACAATGCTCATTGTGTCCTCTTTATGGATGAACCCGAAGCCTCTCTTCATATCGAGTGGCAGCAAAAACTTATCGGTATGATACGTGAATTGAATCCCAATGTGCAACTGATACTTACCACCCATTCTCCCGCCGTCATCATGGAAGGCTGGCTGGATGCGGTGACGGAAGTGAGCGATATATCGGTGGAAATTAGGAATTAATAATTATCTCCCCATGGCTACTTCTTTAAAACATAATCTTACATCCGCCTATTTCAATGCCGCCAACAAGCTTTATCCCAAGAAGGCGCGGCGTCGCATTGTGGCGTATGTGGAAAGTTACGATGATGTAGCTTTCTGGCGCACATTGTTGGCTGAGTTCGAGACAGATGAATATTATTTCCAGGTGATGCTGCCTTCGGCTACCTCTCTTGCCAAGGGTAAGAAGATGGTGCTGATGAATACGCTGAACACTACTGAATTGGGCAAGAGCCTGATAGCCTGTGTGGACAGTGACTACGACTTTCTGTTACAAGGCAAAACGAGTGTTTCACATAAGATAAACAGTAGTCCCTACATATTCCAGACGTACGCATATGCCATCGAGAATTTCCATTGTTATGCTGAAAGCTTGCATGAAGTTTGCGTGCAGGCTACATTGAACGACCGTATGCTGATTGACTTTCCTGCTTTCCTGAAGCGTTATTCGCAAATTGTCTATCCGCTCTTTCTCTGGAACGTCTGGTTCTATCGCCAACGAGATACTTATACTTTTCCGATGTATGACTTCAATGCATGCACCCGTTTGCAGGAAGTCAATGTACATCATCCCGAACGAACACTGGAGCCCGTGCAGCGTGCCGTTGCCAAGAAACTTTCCGAGATGCGCAGACGTTTTCCGCGAAATATCAAGTCGGTGGAGGCTTTGGGTGTGGAACTGGAGAAGCTGGGACTGAATCCTGATACTACTTATCTCTACATACAGGGGCATCACCTCATGGATGGTGTTGTGATGAAACTTCTTATCCCCGTATGCACCGTGCTGCGTCGCGAGCGCGAACAGGAAATCAAGCGTCTGGCGGCCCACAACGAGCAATTCCATAACGAACTGACCAGCTATGAGAATAGCCAGACCAACGTCAGCTTGATGTTGAAAAAGAACAGCGGATACAAGAACCTTTACTTGTATCAGTGGTTAAAAGAAGATATAGGAGACTTCCTGAACAGGGAGCGATAATTACTAACCATTAACACCAAAATTAATTCTTAGTATCATGAGCATTGTACAACAAATTAACGAAGGACTTCAGGCTTTAGGTTTCAGCCAGTCATTGGCTGGCCAGTTAGATCAATTTATAGCATTCCTGGGAGTTCTCCTGGTAGCTTATCTGGCGGATACTGTTTGCCGGAAGATCTTGCTGAAAGTCGTTTCGCGTTTGGTAAAGCAAACAAAAGCCACTTGGGATGACATTGTTTTCGACCGCAAAGTGATGGTGCATCTTAGCCGTATGGTGGCACCTATTCTTATTTACATCCTGCTTCCTCTGGCATTTTCCGACGCGGAGTCGGCAACGTTGGCGCTTATCCTGCGCTTCTGCCTCATCTTTATCATTATTATGTTTCTTAGCTTCATAAGTTCGCTGCTTGCAGCTGTCTATACTGTTTATAGCGAGAAGGAACAGTTCCGTGACCGCCCTTTGAAGGGACTCTTGCAGACAGTGCAGGTCATCCTTTATTTTGTCGGTGGCATCATCGTTGTCAGCATACTCATAGACCGTTCACCCGGTGTATTGCTCACCGGTCTGGGAGCTTCGGCTGCCGTGCTGATGTTAGTATTCAAAGACAGTATCATGGGCTTTGTTTCCGGTGTGCAGCTTTCTGCCAACAATATGCTGAAAGTAGGCGACTGGATTACCATGCCTAAGTATGGAGCGGACGGTGATGTAATAGAAGTGTCATTGAATACAGTGAAGGTTCGTAATTTCGACAAAACCATCACTACCATTCCGCCTTACTTGCTCGTAAGCGACTCTTTCCAGAACTGGCGTGGTATGCAGGAGAGTGGCGGACGCCGTATCAAACGTTCTATCAATATCGATATGAACAGTGTGCGGTTCTGTACGCCTGAAATGTTGGCGAAGTATCGCAAGATACAGCTCTTGGCAAACTATGTTGAACAGACGGAACAAGTGATTAAGGAGTATAATGAAGAGCATCACATTGATAACTCCATCCTTGTGAACGGTCGCCGCCAGACGAATCTTGGTGTCTTCCGTGCTTATCTGAATTGTTACCTGAAGAGCCATCCGGGTGTGAATCATGATATGACCTGTATGGTGCGTCAGCTTCAGCCTACCGATCACGGTATACCATTGGAACTGTATTTCTTCTCTGCAACCACATCCTGGATACCTTACGAGGATTTGCAGTCTGATGTCTTCGACCATCTGTTGGCTATTATTTCTGAGTTTGATCTTCACGTATTCCAGTCACCATCCGGTGAAGATTTCCGCGAAAGGCTTAATTGAGATAATCGGCACTGGTTCTCGATATTTTCTCATCAAGGATGGGAACAGATCAACAAAAGCAAACGCCGGACAGTTCCTCTGAACTTGTCCGGCGTTGCCTTTGTAGAAGCTATTGCTTCGTGAATTATGTGTGTTTCTCGTTTTATTGTTTGATCCAGTTGCCGCTTGTCCAGTTGTCTCCTGTCTTTACAGCTCCCTTATATTCGGCTTTGGTGAAGAAACTGTCGGCACTGAGGTCTTTGCCACCATCGATGGTGCCTTCGTAGAGATTCTCCCAAGTGAAGTTCTGTGCAGTGAGGTTGCCCGTTGCTGCTGCGAACATATCGTTGGTGTAAATACCTTCTTTGGAAGACAATGTTTTGCTGATAGCTACATACTCCAGTTTAGACACACCCTCTTTCAGGGCTGTTTCAGTTTCTGTGGTTTCTACGGTCAGAGGTTGACCTTTGCCGGTGATGAGCGTATTGTAAAGTTCCACTTGTGTTCCGGCACGCAGGCGTACGCCCTGTTTGCTACCACCGTTGCCAATCAGTGTGAGGTTGGCGAGGATGGGGTGGGCAACGGGAGTAGCAGCGAAGTTCGTACCGTTGTTGTCACATTCCAGCAGACAGTCGCAGTCATACCCCAGTGTTTCCGCTGCTTCCTGATAGGCTACGAGGAACTGGGCTTTTCCGTTCCAGCCTTCAGTCCAGTCGAAGGAGTCATCGCTGCAACTGGTAGATACGCAGTATTTTATGTTAACGGACCCGCCGAAGAATTCGAAACCGTCATCAGAACCTTGGTAAGCCTGGCAATATTCTACTGTGGTGCCGTTGCCTACGCCATAGAAGGTGAAACCATTGGCTTCGTGTTCCTCATCGAAAGCGTATCCGCTGTATTCGATACGTACGTAGCGCAGTGTACCGGAGTTGTCGGCATCGTTGTTACCCCCGTAAGTGGCACCGCCTATTTCAGAGCTGCCTGTGCCGCCGGCTACATTGGTGTGTGCATATCCGCAGATGTGGATACCGCCCCAGGCTCCGGCTTCTTTCTTTTCGGAGGTCATTACGATGGGGTTTTCGGCAGTACCCTGCGCGTCGATCTTGGAACCTTGTTCTACGAGGATGTAGTCTACGATGTCATCGTGTTTGGCGATGATGGTTACACCCGGTTCTATTTTCAGTGTGGCGCCATTCTTCACTTTGTATTCTCCGGTCAGGTAGTAGGTTTTTCCTTCTGCCAGAGTCTTGCTGGTGGTTATTTCACCTTTCAGTTCTTCAATGGTCTCTTCGGCTATACCGCTTTTCAGTGTCCAGCCTTGTGTCCAGTCGTTGCTTGCGGGTACTGCACCCTGGTAGGCGGCTTGAGTGAAGAAATTGTCATCGCTCAGGTTTTTCCCGCCTTCGATAGTGCCTACATAGCCGTTGGTGAACATGACGCTATAATTGATGATATTGTGGTTACCGTCTTTGGTGAATTCATTGGAAGAGTAGATACCTTCCTTGCAGCTTATGTTCGTGGCCAGTGTGATGTATTGCAGCTCGGAGCTACCATCCATCAAAGCATTTTCTGTTTCTGTAGTTTCGGTGGTGAGGCATTGCCCTTTGCCTTTTACAATGGCGTTGTAGATTTTTGCCTTTGTACCGGCACGCAGGCGGATACCTTGCTTAGACTCTCCGTTACCTATCAGTGTCAGGTTGGCAAGTGTGGGGCAGGCTACGGGCGTTGCACCGAAGCTCTTGCCGTTGTTGTCGCACTCCATCAGGCAGTCGCAGTCGTATCCCAGTTCGTCTTTGGGGCTTTGGTAAGCTACGAGGAACTGTGCTTTGCCGTTCCAGCCTTCGGTCCAGTCGAAAGAGTCGTCGCTACAGTCGGTAGATACCAGATACTTCACATTGACGGAACCGCCGAACCATTCGAAACCATCGTCGGAACCCATGTATGCCTGGCAATACTCTACTGTTGTTCCGTTTCCTACACCGTAGAAGGTGATACCGTTGGCTTCGTGCTCTTCGTCGAAGGCAAATCCGGTGTACTCTACACGAACATACCGCAATGTACCGGAATTGTCGGCATCATTATTGCCACCATAGGGTGCGCCGCCTATTTCCGAGCTACCCGTTCCGCCTTCGGCATTGGTGTGTGCGTATCCGCAGATGTGGATACCGCCCCATGCGCCCGGTTCTTTCTTTTCGGAAGTCATCACGATAGGGCTGCTGGCAGTGCCTTGTGCATCTATCTTGGCTCCTTGTTCTATGAGGATGTAGTCTACCACATCGTCATGTTTGGCAATAATGGTGACGCCTGCGGGAATCTTCAGTGTGGCACCGTTCTTTACGTGTATGCCGCCACTTAGCGTGTAAGTCTTTCCGGCTTCCAGTTCCGTATAGCTTTCGATGTCTTTCGTCAGTTCATACTTGTCGTCTTCACCGCCGTCCCCGTTTCCAGGTTCGTTGTTGTCGGTACATGCAGTGAATAAGGTCATACTTGCCGCGAGGGCCATAGTCATGAATTTCCAATTTGATGTTCTCATACTAATAATCGTTTAGTTGATAAAATGAGTTCCTATTGTTTGTCTCTCTCAAAGTTTTTCTTTTCTCTTACAGGTCATAGCTGAAGCCAACTTCAAAGCCTGTACCCTTTCTGAAGCGTTCCACTTCTACTTTATCTCCGGTGGTAGGCACTTCTTGCTTGAAGAGGATGTCTTGGTTCAGCAGGTCGTTGACTTGCAACTTCACCGCGAAACGCCGGTTGAAGCGGTAACTGCCTGTAAAGTTCAGCGTGTGTACCGGCTGCTGCTTGATGTCTCCCAGACCGGAGATGCCTACGGAGTGGATGCGGGGACCTTGCAGATTGTAGAGCAGGGCAACGCTGAGTTGGCGGTTGTTGCTGAAAGCGGGTGAATAGGTGAGGTCTGCATTTGCCAGGTAGGGCGATGCTCCCTGCAAGGCACGCTGGCTGTTGGTGTAGGCGCCGCCTTCGGGCAGTTTCACGTTAGTGTACATATACGAGCCGTTCACGCCGAAACGCAGGTCTTTCACTATCTCTTTGCGGAATTCTATCTCCACCCCCGTTGCCATACCGTTGTCCGCATTGCGGAAAGAATGCACGGCGGAACCGCCTGACAGAGTCTGTACACGCTCTATCGGTGCTTTCAGGTGCTTGTAGTAGGCGGTGATGGAGAGCATATCCCCATTCTTTTCAAAGAGTTCGTAGCGCAGATCGATGTTATAGTTGTAGCCGTTTTGCAAATCAGCGTTACCGCGTATCTGTGCCGAACCGTAGGATTCCTGATAGAGGAAGGGGGCCATTTCGATAAACGAAGGACGCGTCACTGTGCGTGAGAAGGCAAAACGCAGACTGTTCTTTTCGTTCATCTGGTATTTCATGTTCAGTGAGGGGAAAAGGTCGTTTTTGTTCAGTTCACTGCGTTCGGCTTTTCCGCCATCGGTATAGTAGTCTACCCATTGCTTGCTGATTTCGTAGCGTACTCCCAGGTTCACCAATAACGGGGCTATGGGGTAGTATTCAGTGGCAATGTATCCTGCATAAATGCTGTTACCGGCTGTATAGCTGTCTTTGGGCTGCTTCTTCCGGTCTATGGTGATGGAACCGTTTTCTACATTTTCCATGTTGAGGAAGGAGTCGGTATCGTAGATGTCGGTGATGGTAGGGTTCAGTTTGTTCAGGTTGTAGTAGAAGCGTGTACCCATATAGTCACGATTCTTGTCTTTATAGGTGAAACCGGCCTGCAACTTGTTGTTGTCGCCAAAGCGGTAGCTGGCGGTGAGGTCGCCCACCCATTCATCTTCATTCAGTGAGCCGAAGTAACGCATGGTTTCTTGGCGGTTCAGTTTGAAGAGTTTTATCTGGTCATCTTCACGGATGAACATTACTTGGCGGCGGTCGGGTTCGTCGCTGGAGGTCTTGCTGTACGAGCCGCTCCAGTTGAGGTCCCACTGTTTGCCGAAGTGGTGCTTGCCGTTTACTTGATGGTTTTGCAGACTGTAGATGTGTGTCACGTTGTTGCTGCCTATCAGATGGTGGTCTTCGTAGTCCACACCTTCACGCCTCATATAAGTGTCGATGGCATTGCGGGCGTAGAAGAAGGTATATCCGATGTGGTCGGAAGTGCGGAAACTGTAGCCGAGATTACCCAGCGCGGCAATCTTTAACTCGTTGCTGTAGCTGTCGTAGTTGAATTCATTCAGGGTATTTCCTGTAGCTTCTAGGGTACGTATGGAGGCATTGTCCATGGTTTGCAGGTCGTTGCTTACTCCTATGGAGCCCAGAACGCTGACTTCATTTCCACCCAGGGTGAAACGTTTGCCGAAGCCGATATTTCCGCCGAATTCGGGTAGGGCAGTCTTTTTACTAACCTGAAAACTGGTGTTGAAGAGGCGGTTGTGGCGTGCATACTCTTCAAAGTCTGTTAATGACATGTCTATCAGTTTCTGATCCAGAGAAGGAGTGTTGAACAGAGAGCCGTCGCGGTCCATCCGGTAGAAATCTTTGCCTAGCGTATTGAACTTGCCACCTGCATTGAAGCTGATGGACAGAAAATCACTGCCTACATTCTCTTTGGTACTGATGTCGATGTGTGCTCCTGAGTAGTCGGCGAATGCACTGGCGTCATATACTTTGCTCACGGTAATATTCTGTACGGTAGATGCAGGGAAGATATCCAGAGGAATCAGTTTATTGTCCGGATTAGGAGAGGCGATGGGAAGTCCGTTCAGAGTGGTGGTGCTGTACCGGTCGCCCAGACCGCGCACAATTAACTGTCCGGCACTGGCGATGGAGATACCGGTTATCTTTTTTACACCTTCTTCCACATTGCTGATTCCTTTGATACTCATTTCTTTGGCACCGAGATTTTCGATTGCAAGGGTAGCTTTCTGCCGTTCCATCTGCAGGGCTCGTTCACCTTCCAGATTCTTTTTGGCCACTACGGAGACTTCGCCTAACGCTTGTGCATCACTCTCCATCTCAAAGTTCAGCAAAGTTTCGGCCTTGACTTTTATGCTATTGAGCAGGATGTCTTTGTATCCTATATATCTCACGGTTATGGTATATGTACCGTCATTTACATTCAGTGTATAATTGCCGTCAATATCGGCTACCACACCCTGGGCTGTCCCGGTTATCTGTATGGTAGCTCCGGTCAGTGGCTCTTTCGTCTGCTTGTCGAGGACGGTTCCTTTGATGTTTCCAGCCAGGGCGGTCATGGTGGAAAGCACCAGTAATAAAATGAGGAAAAATACTTTTCCAAAATCCAGTTTCATGCTCATCTTTTATCGTTTCTTGTTTCCGGTGCAAAGATGCGGCAACGGAATTACAACCGTAATACACATGTCATACAATTGATTCTCAATATGATTACATTTGGGTGACAGAATGCGTTTGATAATGGCGGATGCCTATTTAAATATGCTTTAGTTTTTTTGTTGATGGGAATAGGAACAAATTCAAGAAGTAAACGTTATCTTTGCGCTATTTAGAATCTTAATAGACATTGATATGAGTGCTGTCTCTTCACATTCACAAGAATCGGAACGCTTTCGTCGACTCTCTGCTATCGGACAGATAGGGTGGTGGGAAGCTGACTTTACTACCCGGGATTATCTTTGTTCTGAGTATGTATGTAATTTACTGGGTATGAAAGGAGATACTCTGACCTTTCGTGAATTCGGATTGTATATCCGTGAAGATTACCGTGAACGTATCAGTCGTGAGTTCGTCTCAATAGAAGAAGTTGAGGTGTACGAACAAACGTTTCCTATCCTTGCCATGCATGGTGTGGTTTGGGTTCGCTCCCGCCTGGGAGAGAAGTGGATGACGGAAGACGGGCACTTAAAAGCTTTTGGCATTCTCCAGGTGGTTGATGCCCCGGAGCATATGGGGGCTACAGATATTCTGAAACAGTTCAATGCTTTGTTGTTCCGGCAACACTCCGTATCAAACTCCCTGCGCAATTTTCTGAAAGATAAATGTCTGGACGAGGTCATTCCTAAAGTCCTGAAAGATGTACTGGAGCTTTTCCACGGCGGACGTGTGTATATTATTGAGTATGATGAGGGATATCATACCCAGAGTTGCACATACGAGGTTGTGGCAAAAGGGGTAGAGCCGGAGATAGACATGTTGCAGTCCACTGATACTCAGGGGATGGAGTGGTGGCACAATCACATACTGGCGGATAAACCTATTTTGTTAAGCTCTTTATCAGAACTGCCGGAAGAAGCCGAACTGGAATATAAGATATTGTCCGTACAAGATATTAAATCATTGATGGTGATTCCATTGCGGAATACCGAGCGCATCTGGGGATATATAGGTATTGACCTGGTGGAGAAGGAGCACAGGTGGAATAATGAGGATTATCAGTGGTTCTCTTCCCTTGCCAATATCATCAGTATCTGTATCAATCTGCGCCGTGCCAGAGATGAGGCGGAACGGGAACGTTCTTTCTTGCGCAATCTATATAAGTATATGCCAATGGGGTATGTACGTCTCTCTGTTATTTTCGGTGAGGGAGGCAAACCGGTTGATTATCTCATCACCGATGCCAACCAGTTCAGTGCCGACTTATGCGGTGCACCGCTGGATAGTTACCGGGGGCATCTGGCTTCGGAGATCTATTCGGAGGAAAAGTTGGCTGAGAAAATGATAGTTCTTGCCGAAATACACAACAGGAATACGTACAGGGAGCTGGATGAGTATTTTGAACTTACAGGTAAGACTTGCCACTGCGTCATTTATTCGCCCGACCCGGAAGAGCTGGTTTGTCTTTATATGGATGTCACGGAAATGCGGCAGACGTATACGGCGCTGGACCGCAGTGAAAAACTGTTGCGTAATCTCTTCTCCAACATTCCGGTAGGTATTGAAATCTACGATAAGGACGGATACTTGATTGACCTTAACAATAGGGACCTGGAAATATTCGGTGTCAAGAACAAGGCGAACACCATCGGTGTGAACTTCTACGAGAACCCCAATGTGCCGATGGATATACGCGAAAGAATGCAGGTTGAAGATGAACTCGACTTTTCTCAGGATTATGAGTTTACCAAGATAAGCGAATATTATGAATCGGGGAAAAAAGGGGGGATAGAACTCTATACCAAAGTAAACAAGATATATGACAGTAAAGGTGATTGCAGTGGTTTTGTACTCATCAACATCGACAATACGGAAAGGATAACTTCCATCAACCGCATCCGTGACTTTGAAAACTTCTTCCTGTTGATTTCTGATTATGCCAAGGTTGGTTATGCCAAATTGAACCTGCTCACTCGTGAGGGGTATGCCATCAAACAATGGTATAAGAATATGGGTGAGGATGAAGATACGCCATTGGCAGATGTGGTAGGCATTTATGATAAGATGCATCCGGAAGACAGGGTGCGTATATTGGACTTCTTCGATAAAGCCAAGAAAGGGGAAGCGACCAGTTTCAAGAGTGAAATGCGTGTGCTAAGAGCCGGAACACTGAATAAATGGAACTGGGTGCGTGTGAATGTAGTGCTCAACCGCTACGACCCAGCGAATGGACTGATTGAATTAATCGGTGTTAACTACGATATCACCGAGTTGAAGGAAACGGAACAAAAGCTGATTGAAGCCAAAGAGAAAGCTGAAGAGGCAGACCGCTTGAAGAGTGCTTTCCTGGCAAATATGAGTCATGAGATACGTACGCCACTGAATGCCATTGTCGGCTTCTCAAGCTTATTGGTGGAGACGGAAGATCCGGAAGAAAAGCAGGAATACGCCAAAATGGTGGAAGAGAATAATGAACTGTTGCTTCAACTGATTTCAGATATTCTGGACCTGTCTAAGATAGAGGCAGGAACTTTTGACTTTAAGTTCAGAGATTTCGACATTAATACTTTGTGCGGAGATCTTGCACGCTCCATGCAGTTGAGAGTGAAGCCGGGAGTGGAACTTATTTTTGAGCCGACCTTGCCGCAATGCGTCATCGTCAGCGATCCTAACCGCTTGCATCAGGTGGTTTCCAACTTTATAAATAATGCCATTAAGTTCACCACCACGGGCAGCATTCGGATTGGATACGATAAGCCGGACGACAAGCATTTGCGGGTATATGTGACAGATACTGGCATTGGTATTGCTCCCGAAGCTTGTCGTAAGGTATTCGACCGCTTCATTAAGCTGAACTCTTTTGTGCAGGGTACAGGACTGGGACTTTCCATCAGCAAGAGTATCATCGAGCAGTTGGGAGGCAAGATTGGAGTAAACAGTGAGTTAGGTAAAGGTTCGACATTCTGGTTTATCTTGCCGTTGGAATAATTCAGTTACAAGCTACAAGAGTTAAAGCTACGAGCTACAAGCTACAAGCTACGAGTGGCTGCGCTATCACACCGCAAGGCACTCGTAGCTTGTAGCTTGTAGCTCGTAGCTTTAACTAATTCAGTCCGAACGAGAACTTGTCGATGGATTGATAAACCACGCTCGCAAGGCTCAATACAATAATACTGAGTGTACAGATGACAAGGCTGGCACGCGTGTAGTTATCGCTACGGAAAGTGGCGATAGGCTCATCACTCTTGTTGATATACATGGACTTCACAATCTTCAGATAGTAATAGAGTGAAATAATCGTATTCACCAATGCGATGAACACCAGCAGATGGAAACCGCTCTGGAAAGCTGCTGCGAAGATAAAGAACTTCGAGAAGAAGCCTGCGAACGGAGGAATACCTGCCAATGAAAACAAAGCAAGCGTCATGAGGAATGCCAGTTTCGGATTGGTACTGTATAATCCGTTATATTCTTCGAGCGTGAAACGCTGGGCGCGAAGGGCGATAATCGTAATCACTGCAAATACAGAGAGGTTGGCGAACATGTAAATAAGTACATAATACACCAATGATGCCATACCCTGCCCGGTTCCGGCAATCACACCCAACATGATGTAGCCTGCCTGCGAGATACTGGAAAATGCCATCAATCGTTTCAGGTTTTCCTGGCGCAGGGCGAAAAGGTTGGCAAGGGTGATAGAAGCTATGATAATCCAATAAAGAACTTCCTGCCATTGATCCACCATCGGGGCGAATGTCTTGATAAGGATAGTCATCAATACGAAAGCTGCCGATCCTTTAGAAATAACACTCAAATAAGCAGTTACTACGCTCGGGGCACCTTCGTACACGTCTGCCGTCCAGAGATGGAAGGGAACCAGGGAAAGTTTGAATCCCATGCCGGAGAAGAAAAAGACAAATGCCATTATTTGCAGGGCGTTGCCGTCCAGGTGGGCCGGGATATCATCGAAATAGAGAGTGCCTACTGTTCCGTAAATAAGCGAGATGCCATAAAGCAACAGTCCGCTGGAAAAAAGTGCGGTGAGGATGTATTTGGCACCAGCTTCGGCAGAGTGATGGCGGTACTTGTCGAAAGCAACCAATGCAGCCATCGGGATACTTGCTGTTTCCAGTCCGATGAAGAACATCAGGAAGTGTCCTGCGGAAATCATGAAGTACATACCCAGCAACGTGCAGAGTGTCAGCATATAGAATTCACCTTGTTTGATGATGGTGTCCGGCAGCTTCAGCCACTCGTGTGCCATCAGGAAAACAATCAGCGTACCTACGCTGAGGATGGACTTCACGATGCTTTGTATCGGGGCGTTATGGTACATGCCACCGAAAGCATCGGCAGCCGGACCGGGGATGATGGTAATCAACGTGTGTATCGTGAGTAGCACGACGGGCAACATGGTATTGAGTCGTGGGTTACCGTCCTTCTTATGAGCGTCAGGGCTCATGAATAGGTCGGCCACGAAGAGGATCACGATGACAGCTATCAGCGAAAGCTCTTCTTTGAGAATAAGGAATTGGGAATAATCCATATCTATTGAATGATAAGTTATTAGTTATAAGTTATTAGCATACCATTATTGAAATATACTCACCAGAGGCAATACGCTGTCTCCAATCATATTGCTGATCCACAACGGAGCAAGACCGAGACCTGCAACGCAGACGATGAGAATAATCACGGCAGTGCGTTCATCCCAGGTAGCATCAGTCAGTGCCAGATGGTGCTTGTTGGTGCAAGTGCCATACAGTATCTTACCGACGAGCCGAAGGATATAGACTGCGGTAATCACAATCGAGGTACAGGCGATAATCGTCCATGTGCGGTGGAAAACATCTGCATGCTGAAAAGCACCGTTGAAGATAGTCATTTCGGCAACGAAACCGCTGAGGCCCGGAAGTCCGAGGTTGGCAAGTCCGGCAATGACATAGCACACGGCGAGGAAAGGCATGATTTTCATCAATCCCGAAAGCTCGCGTACGTCACGTGTGTGGGTACGGCCGTATATCATACCGATAAGGGCGAAGAACAAGGCAGTCATCAATCCGTGGCTGAGCATTTGCAGGACAGCACCGGTACAAGCCGTTTGGTTCATCATCAGGATGGCGAAGAGCACGAGGCCGCAGTGAGATACGGAAGAGTAGGCATTAATATACTTCAAGTCTGTCTGTACACAAGCCGAGAAAGCACCGTAGACAACGGAGATACCCGTCAGTATCAGGAATATCCAGCCGAGTTCCTGAGCTGCTTCAGGCATCAGATACATGGCAATACGGAAACAACCGTAACCACCAAGTTTCATCAGTACACCTGCATGGAGCATACTTACGGCAGTAGGCGCCGAGGCGTGACCGTCGGGGCTCCATGTATGGAACGGGAACAGGGCACCCAGCACACCGAAACCGAGGAACGTAAGCGGGAACCAGATACGTTGTTGTTCGATGGGGATATTGTGCAATGCGGCAATGTCCAGTAGGTTCATGCTCGTGGCGCCGGCACCGTAATAGATGCCGAGGATACCAATCAGCAGGAATGCGGAACCACCCATCAACATCAGTGTCAGTTTCATGGCAGAGTATTCCTTACGTCCTGATCCCCATACACCGATAAGCAGGTACATCGGGATAAGCGCTACTTCATAGAACATGAACATGGTGAACAGGTCCGTGGAAATGAAGAAGCCGAATACTCCGAGGGAGAGCAGGGTGAACCAAAGGAAATATTCTTTCGTCAACGGTTGCAGGCGCCAGGAGGCGAAAGTACCGGTGAAGACTATGATGGCAGAGAGCAGCAGCATGGCTACTGAAATGCCGTCTACTCCCACGGAGTAGTGTATGTTGAGTGCCGGATACCAGGGTACATCCGCACGGAAGAGCATTTCGGCTGTGTCTCCGGCAGCACGCGCTTGCAGATAAGCAATGGTCAGGCCTACGGCGGCCAACACTAATGCCGATGCACCTGTCACCATCACCGTGCGTATCTGCTTGATGTTGCGACTCAGCCAGAGACCAAGTAGCATCAGCAGGGGGATGAGAACAAAAATACTTAATATGTTCATCTTTATAATTACTAATTACTATTTACTATTTACGAATTACATTTCTATACTATACTATAACAGCAGCAACAGTATCAACGCCAGCGTACCCAACAGGAATACGTAAGTGTACTGTTGAATTTGTCCACTTTGCAGACCGCGTATCTCATCACTGGTGGCATTGGCACTCCAGGCAAGGAAGTTGAAGAAACCGTCTACTACGTGGCGGTCGAACCAGGCGATGGGGCGGGAGATGCAACCAAAGATTATTTTGTGAGTTACGAACTGGTACACTTCATCGATATAGAAGCGATGATAGGCAGCTGTCCATAATCCGCGGAAACGACGGGCAAGAGCATTGGCAACGGGTTGCTTTGCCCGTGCGTACATGGCTGTGGCAATTGCGATGGAGATGACAGCTATAGCAATACTGGTACCTGCCACCGCCCAGTCGAGATGAATCTCGTAAGCCGTACCGTTGGAAGAGATGAATTTACCGAAGGGGATGAAACCGGCTCCGATAGTAACAACAGCAAGGAACATCAGCGGGAAAGTCATAGTTAACGGACTTTCGTGGGGAGTATGTTCAGCATGAAGCTCTTTATTCTCTTTGCCCCAGAAGATACCATAGTAAAGACGGAACATATAGAACGCCGTCATTGCAGCAATCACTGTCATAATCCAGCCCATTACAGGACTGAACTGGAAGCATGCTGTCAGTATCTCATCTTTAGAGAAGAAACCGGAGAACGGAGGAATGCCTGCAATGGCAAGACAAGCAATCAGGAACGTAATATGCGTCACAGGCATGTACTTGCGCAGCCCACCCATAGCGGACATTTCATTGCTGTGTACCGCATGGATAATGCTACCTGCGCCGAGGAAGAGCAATGCCTTGAACATAGCGTGCGTGAACAGGTGGAACATGCCGGCCATATAGCCCAGACCGCCATGATGCGGATCAGCAGAAGTACAAACTCCCAGTGCCACCATCATAAAGCCGATCTGTGAAATAGTAGAGAATGCCAGCACACGCTTGATGTCACTTTGCACACAAGCTACCGAAGCGGCATAGAATGCAGTGAACGCTCCGACGTAAGCTACCAGGTGCAGCACATCGGGTGCATAACCGATGAACAACGGGAACATCCGCGCCACCAGGTAAACTCCGGCTACCACCATGGTCGCTGCATGGATCAATGCGCTGACGGGTGTCGGGCCTTCCATTGCATCCGGCAGCCAGATGTGCAACGGGAACATGGCACTCTTTCCGGCACCACCGATGAACATCAGTCCCAAGGCCAGAGGAATCATTGCTGCACCACCTTTCAGCAATGCCATTTCACTGGGATGGAAGGTGTAAGTTCCGGCATAATAACCGTAAATAAGGATACCGATCAGGAAACCAAGGTCGGCAAAGCGGGTGACGATGAACGCCTTCTTGCTTGCAGCCACAGCCGACGGCTTCGTATAGTAGAAACCGATGAGCAGATAAGACGAAACACCCACCAATTCCCAGAACAGATACATCTGGAAGATATTGGTAGCCACCACCAGTCCCAACATGGACATGGTAAAGAGGCTGAGAAATGCATAATAACGTTGGAATCCGCGCTCACCTTTCATGTAGCCGAAGGAGTACACATGTACCATCAGCGACACGGTGGAGATGACGATAAGCATCATCACGGAAATAGGGTCGAGCAGGATACCCAGGTCAATGCTCAGCGTCTCGGTGAAAGGCAACCACGTCACATTATAAGGCATTAGTGTGGCGAAAGTGCCGTCCGCCAGGCGCGGAGCGGAGAAATACTGCCAGGCAGTGGCGTAGCTCAGCAGGGCCACCACAGCCAGTACCGTGGTACCGATGATGCCTGCTGTTCGGTGCGTCATCCATTTGCCGCCGATTCCCAACGTGAGGAAGGAGAGCAAGGGGAGGAGCAGGATTAGAATTGTATATTCCATATATACTTTATTTTATCAGTTATTATTCTTGTTGTCTGACGGCCATCGCGTCAGGAGGCTGACGGTTATCGCTACAGGAGGCTGACGGTCATCGCTACAGGAGGCTGTAGTCCGTCGCTACAGGAAGCTGTAGTCCGTCGCTCACAAACTACCACTTCAACTCGTCCAGCTTGCCTACCTGGATGCTTCGTATATTGCGGTAGATGTTGATCATAATCGCGATAGCTACTGCCGTTTCGGCGGCCGAGATGGCAATGGAGAACAGGGCAAAGAAGTACCCTTCCATTCCGTCGGGGAAAAGGAAACGGTTGAACACTGCGAAGTTGATATCCGTAGCATTCAGTATCAACTCGATGCTGATAAGTATCGCCAGTGTGTTGCGGCGGGTGAAGAACCCGTAGATACCGGCGAAAAACATGATAGCCGAAACTATCAGATAATATTCCATGTGAATCATAATCAATTGTTTTTAGCGTTTACGTGCAATCACCAACCCACCTACGATACACGCCAGCAACAGAATGCTGACTGCCTCGAAGGGAAGCAGATAACCGAATTTGTCACTACTCAGCATAGAGTGTCCGATAGTCTTGATGTTGATTTCCAGCGGTACAAGATCGGTAGTAACGAGGAATTTATGTTTCAACGTAATGAATACTACGATGATGGCGCCGCCTACGGTTGCGCCCAGACCGGCCAACAGTTTGCTACGTTTCAACTTGTCGGTAGTACGGTCTCCTTCGCCACTGGTCAGCAGGATGGAGAAGACGTAGAGCACAACAATACCGCCGGCATAAACCATGATTTGTACCGAGCCCAGAAATGTGTAGCCCAGCAGGAAGTAGATGCCTGCCGTGCCGAAAAGCGTGAACAGCAGATACGTTGCCGAGCGTACCATGTGGCGTGTAGTCACAGTGAGAATGGAACACACGCTGATGAACACTGCCAGAAAGTAGAATACTACGGTTTCAAGGGTTATTTCCATATTCTTTTTACTTTATTATTCTTGATTCTATCTTAATTCTCCTCCTTCCGGGAGGTTGCTCTCCCCCGATAACGGGGGAGTCGGAGGGGGTGAGAATTGAGTTACTCCGGTTTCTTTTTCTCTTCTACATGACTGCCCGGATGGTTCAACGTCTTCACCAGCTTTGTACGGTCGAACACCGCATGCTCAAAGTCTGTGGCAAACGTAATCGCATCGTGCGGACAAGCAGTGACACAAAGTTGGCAGAACATGCACGAACCGAGATCGTATTCATACTTTGCCAATATCTTCTTTTTCTTGCCGTCCCCAGTCTCTATCATTTCACTTGTCACCTTGATGGTATCGTTGGGACATGCTATCTGGCACAGTCCGCACGCTATACAATGGTGTTCATTCCGGTCATTGTGCGGCATGGTCAGCGTACCGCGGAAACGGTCGAACATCTCCAGCGTCGCACGGTTCTCCGGGTATTGCTCCGTCACCTTCCGGCGGCAGAAGACGGTCATGGTAGTTTTCATACCCGTCAGCAAGGAGCCGATGCCATGCACAAGTCCGCCCAAATAGCTGTATGTTTCGTTCTTATCTTTCATTATCTCTTTATATTTAATATTTATCCGAAGGGAAACCTTGCTCCGGCGCTACGCCGGCTAAAAGTGCAGTTTAAATACAACAATCAGTACCATCAGAATGAGGTTTACCATCGAGATGGGTACCAGATACTTCCATTCCAATGCCAGGATCTGGTCGATACGCAAGCGGGGGAATGTCCATTTAATCCACATCAGCAGGAATACTACGAAGAATGCCTTGCCGAAGAACCAGATGAAGCCGGGAATATAATCCATCACAGCGTTGAAGCCATCCAGCCCTACAATATGAAACGGCATCCAGCCGCCCAGGAAGATGGTGGCAGCCACGCTGGCTACAATAAACAGGTTCAGATATTCGGCCAGGTAGAAGAAACCGAAGTGCATACCGCTATATTCGGTGTGGTATCCTGCCGTCAGTTCGCTTTCCGCTTCCGGCAAGTCGAACGGACCACGGTTACACTCTGCATTTCCGGCTATCAGATAGATAAC
>OGXV01000232.1_pt1 | contig 34700 bp, 46 predicted proteins | sample 1576391 | NCBI WGS metagenome assembly OGXV01 (sample SAMEA3541586, study PRJEB24748) | human gut metagenome | biome: human gut; feature: human-associated habitat; material: faeces | place: China | collected 2012 | reverse complement strand
AAGCGCTTTCTAAAGTCGATAAGAAATCTGATGCTGTTATCAAATGCAACGCAGATATGGGCTTTATTGTAGTGCCTGGCAAAAATGATTGTTACTCAGTAATTGCTCTTAATCGATAAGCTATGCAAAGCATTACGTATTCTAATATAGCGCCATTCTATTTCTACAAAATCAAGCTAAACGATGGTGCAAGTAAAAAGACTGCTATTATATATCTTACTAAAAACGTAGCAAATGCCGCTACAGATGATGCTGAGCGCGCTGCGTATATTGGTGATTGTCTATGTACAACAGATTTGTGTACAGTATATAATATTCATGAGTCTTGCAATGTATCTGCTGACAATATAGTTGGTTGTATTATCATACCGACACAGGCGCAAAAAGTAGACGCAAAAAGCTCATATGCTGTGTTATACGCTACGCCTAAAGCAGCCATGCCATCTGATTTAAGTTTAGTGCTTAAACAGCAGTTTATGTCTGTCTATACGTCGCCTAAAGTTGACTTTTTGATTTCATGCAAGATGTCATCAGCTATGGAATTTATTTTAGAGGAGCAGTAAAATAATATGGCGTTAAGAACAACTACAGATGATGATTCTAGTAGCGGTAGCAGCTTGCTTAATAGAATTAGAAAAGATCCAGAGTACTTGCAATTTAGGCGTATTATAAAGCTAGAGCAGTCTAAGCTTAAAGTAGAAGAAGACATTAAAGAAGTTTTGTCTTTGCATGCTTCTCGTACGTCTAGAACGATTTATGATAAGCGACAGTATTCGCCACAAGCTATTGTAGACGCAACTACTATGGATCTATCTTTTAGATCTAGAATGGTAGAGCTACGTGTAAAAGCAAGCTTGCATATTTCACTTATGCAAGCAGCTATTGGCTCTATTCGTAAGTACATTTACACTAAGTATGCTAAGCCGTGTGGAGCATTTACAACTGAAGCTGCAAGAAACTCATTTATCGACACTGTGCTGAAAAACTACATTTCAGATGTAGAAAATGCGCAATCTTTTATTCAGCTATGCGATACGCTAATCAAAGACATTGATCAAGCTGGATTTAGCCTTAAAAATATGCTAGAATGCTTGAAGCTGCTTAGTGAAACTAAAGGAAAAATTGTATGATTAAGATTCTATCTGCTATTAATGCAAATACTGAAAAAATGCTATTTGCATGCATCAACTATAGCAATAATCGTGTGTTTGCTTTTACAACGCCAAATGATGAGATTATTGCTAGCGTTTATCTTAAAGATGAAGTGCAAACAGTATTCTCAGTCATCAACAAGATGGCCATTGATGGTACCAAGCTTGTGCATGTTTCATCATCGTTTATTCAGTTCATTATCGACAATGATGTAGAGCTGTCACAGAACTTCACGCTGAGTGGTATCTACACAGCAGATGATGGTCTTGACTTTAGCAGCAATAAGCGACAGCACGTTATCTATAATGGATACAATGCTGCAAAGCTTGTACTGAAGCAAGATAAAGCGCACTTTGCAGATGTAGATTGGCAAATTACTGTATCTAATATGCGTGCAGTATAATGTTGATTATAGAAAACTGAGAATTAAAAGAACTTCTATAAGGAACATAAAGTTATGGCTAAAGCTAATGACAAACAGCTAGAATTGAATTTCGATTCTCCAGCTGAAGTACCAGATATCATTATTAAAGAGCGTGAGCAGCTTTTTATTCCAGCAAAAGGCATTAGCAAGAGTGTAGTATCTAAGCTCAAAAAGAAATATTCATTCTATTTCTTTGAAGAAAAAGCATGTCAGCAGTGCGAGTTTTCAGAATTGCGCAAGCAAACCGGTGGTTTATTGCCTGAGTGCGAAACTTGTGCTGGCTTCATCTCTGGTATGGAACTCTGCAAAAAAGTACGAGTTGGCAATAATGATTACTATACTGCTCCATATGGTGATAAAGAAGGACTAAGCAATCTGCTAAGTAAAGCTAGTGTATCGTTTGATTTTAAGCAGTATTATAAAGAGCATCCTATTGAGCCATTTAGCTGTACTGCTAATCTATATGATTATCAGAAACAAGCTATTGATGCTGCACTAAAAGCAAAACACGGTGTTATCTGCGCACCGCCGAGATCAGGCAAAACTGTTATTGCTACTGCATTAATCTCTAAGCTAGCTAAGAAAACTATCATTATTGCTAGTCAGCGCGAATGGTTGAATGGCTTTCTAGAAACGTTTATTGGTTCTAAGACACAATCTGGCTTTACAGATATTGATAAGTCTAGAATTGGTTTCTGTAAAACAGAAGCAGATGCTGATAAATATGACATCTGTCTAGCTACGCCGCAGACGTTCTACTCTGAGAAAGGTATGCAGCTGCTTCGCAAGATCTATAATAAATTTAATGTTATGGTAATTGATGAAGTACATTTTATGCCAGCAGATAGATTCTCTCAGACTGTATCTGCGTTTAGCTGCAAGTATAAGTATGGACTGTCTGGTACGCCTGATCGTAAAGACGGCAAATACATTCTTGCAGATAATCTTATTGGCAGTGTGCTCATCAATCTAGATGTTAAACGTTTAGTGCCGCAAGTACGAGTCGTTAAAACGCAGTACAGCAAACATATTAAAGGCAATGCTATTTGGGCTTATATCGTAGGACCGCTAGAACGAGACAAAGCGCGACAGAAGCTAATCGCAGAATATGCCATTAAGGACGTTAAAGATGGGCATATTGTGCTAATTCCATACAGTGGTGTTCAAGCTATTAAAAGCCAGGTTGAAGCCATTAATAAGCTTGCTGGTAAAAAGCTTGCTGAAGCGTTTTATGGCGGCATCAAGAAAGAAGAGCGTGATCGTATCATTCAAGATGCTAGAACGCGTAAGCTAAAAATCATTGTAGGAAATATTAGCCTGCTAAGTACTGGTGTAAATATACCTTCGGCAAGTTGTTTGTTTGAATGCACACCTCGAAATAATGCTCCCAGCGCGGAGCAACGTTTCTCTCGCATTCTTACACCATGTGATAACAAACCTACTCCTCTCATTAGGTACTTTTGTGATGATATGGATATTCGTCGTAGATGTATGGCTAATGAGTTTTGGAATGTGTTAGTACCTATTTTTAAGCCGAGTATTTCTGACAAAGATATGGCAGCGCTTAAAGCGTACTTTTCTACTAAACAATCTGGTTTTAAGCTTACTTTAGGCTCTGGTGATGTCTTTTAACTTGCTAAATAATGAATTGCCATCTGAAACGCAAATAGACTCAGATGGCAGTATTGAACATTCATATAAGTTAAATACGGCTAATGGTAAGATGCTATATAATAAGCTTGCTAGTACTTTACCAAAAATGCTGTACTTAGCTAATGATTCTAGCATTGAGCTTATATCAATACATACTGCTGATAGCATATCATATGCAGAAAATAGTATATGCATTGTATATGGTAAGCTTGCAAATGATAGGCTTATAGAAAAGTTTAGCTTAAACAAATCTAGGTTAATAGACTTTTATGCATGTAAAATAGGCTTAGCGTCTGGGTCTCTTACATATAAGTTCTACTATAGGTATACACCAATTATAGAACAATTTTACTTCGAAAAATTAAAAAGTCTAAAAAATTTTTGGTTAGCTAAAGAATTTGGTATAAGCTATTATCCTAGCATGAAAAATATCTATGATATTTATTTCTATACTACAGACATAGCTAGAGTATATTCTTTATTTGGTTTTATTGAGCCGGAAGAAAGCAAAAAATGGCATAATGTAGAAAATGCGCATTACGCAATAACTGTTAAAGACAATAGAGTAATAAAACTAAAACGATATGTTCACCCATTAACAGATCCTAAGCTCAGCAGATGGTATGAAATTGATGGCTTAGAATCAATTAAAGTATTTTACTAAAATGTATGTATCAATAATGCCAAGCTATTATTGCAATGCTAATTGTGATTATTGCTACTTAGGCAATTTAGTACGTAATAAAACACTTTTAAATCTAAAAGTGCTAAAGCGCATGCTTATACAACTTAGCAATACGCAAAAAGATTTAAACGTCTGCATATATGGCGGTGAAATTTCTTTGCTAGATGAAAGCTATTTGGATGAATTATTCTCTATATGTAAGCAATTTACATCAAAAATTAGCGTAGTTTCTAACTTTACTAAGCCTGATATTGCTACTATCTGCGAAAGAAACAACGTTAAACTTGGCATTTCGTTAAATGTAGAAAGAAAAATAAACGCTAGTGTAGAAAAAAAGTTATTAAAGCATAAGCCTAAAATTGCATTATCAATAGTAGTATTACCGTCTGTATTAAATAAATCTCCTAATCAAGTACTAGAATATTGCGCGCAATTTAAGCCAGAATCTGTAAGATTTATACAATACTCTAACTCTGTTTTAGCAAAAAAACAATATAATATTGCTAATAAAGAATTTGAAGATTTTCTTATAGCTATTCATGGCTGCTATTCAGAAAATGCATATAGCTTTAAAATAGAAAATTTTGAGCACGTAATTAAAAATCCGCTAGCAATGGATTGCATTTTTATAACACCAAACAATAAGTTTGCTCAAGTAGTGTTTACAGAGCGAAATGAAGAATTTTTTGTAGAATTTGATTCTCTTTTAGAGTATAATAAATTTTGCATGAAAGAAATAGCTATAAAAAAGCAATGTTTATACTGTAAATACTTAAAAACAAAATGCGCAGCTGATCATTTGAAGCATAAGCCAAGTAATGATATATGCAATGGGTTATTGCGCTTATCTGAATTACTATAAATTTTTACGCGTTATGTCAATACAGCTAATCCTTAAAACAACAGGTAGATGCAATTTTGCATGTGACTTTTGCTCAGCGTCTAAAGTAAGTCAAACAGACATGGATATTAACTATGCTGTATCTTTGGCTGAAAAATATAAGCCTAAATGTGTTTCTTTCGAAGGCGGAGATCCACTATGCGTATCACCAGACTGGTATTATGAATTTATAGAAAGAACAAAACACTTAAATATAAAAAATTACTCATTTAGCTCAAATCTATGGGATTTTTATAAGCGTCCAGAAAAATGGGTAGACTTATTTAAGCGTAGTGATGTTGATATTAGCACATCTTTTCAATATGGTAATAAACGTAAGCTATCTGAAAAAATAATTTTTACTGAAAATTTATTTAGAGAAGTTATTGCCCAGTATATGACATTAACAAATAAGCCATGTCCTGGATTTATTTCTGTTATTGACTATGATAATGAGCATATGTGGCAAAAAACTATAGAATTAGCCAAAGAGCTTAATACTATATGCAAGCTTAATGATGCTAATGCTGCAGGTAAACAGCAAACTGCGTATCCATACTATAAAATATTTTCAATATACGCAAGTATTATAGAAAATAATTTAGCAGAGTATGAGGCTAACTCTGCTAATATACTTGGCATTATTAACAATGAAAGCTCTTTATCATGTCCTTATATAAAGAATTGCTTTGATAAATTTATCTCTGTAACGCCGAATGGCATTACATCTAGCTGCTCTATCGCAATATCACATCCAAAATTTATCAAGTTTTTTAAAAATAAGCATCTAGCTTTGCAAACAGCATTTCAATCTGCAGAAATGCCTTGTTTAATATCTCACAAATGCTTATGCTGCTCTGCATATTTTTGGTGTCATTCTTGTAAAATAAAAGCATTTGAAGCTAGTACTAAAGATGATGCATATAAACAGGCGCATTGCAATACTATGAAAGAGTCATTAAAGAGAATTTTAAATGCAAAAGATACCTATAAGCATAGTCAACAATGCAGATTTAGCTAGTCCAGTAAATGCTGTATTAGATAATATTAGTGAGAATCTTTTAGAGATAGAAGTATTAGTAACAACAGACTGTAATCTTCGTTGTAAATTTTGCTCTATTGTTAATATTAAAGATTATCCAGGACTTTCAGCTAAGCGATTAATTGCGCAATATGATAGTATAAAAACCATACTAAAGAAAACTACAGCAAGCAGTATAACAATTACTTTATATGGTGGAGAAATCTTTTCTGAAGCGCTACCTGCTAATACGCTAGCTGTATATGATGATTTTCTTACTAGCATAGAGGCGCTAGCTGATAAATACAATAAAAATATATCGTTTACAGTAATGACAAATTTGCTGTGCACGTATAGTTTATTAGATGTAATAGCATTATGTAAAAAGCATAATATACAACTACATGCTAGTTTTGACTTAGATTTTAGATTTACAAAGTTACGACAAAAAATACTAGTATTAGAAAATCTAAAAAAGCTTACACAGCATGGTATAAAACCAACTATTTCTATGCTTTTATCCAAAAAATGCATAGAACGATTTAAGTCAAATAATATAGTAATTAAGTATTTATATAAAAACTATCCTATACTTTTTTCTATATATGATGGCTGCAATATGCCTGAGCAGCAGCCTAGCTCTAAAGACTTATATGAGTTTTATATACTCTTGTATAATAAGTATCCAGATATACAAGAGCTAAAAAAAGTTTTAACTACATTTAGCAATAACAAAAAAGTTAGAGACTGTAATAGAGCATTAAAGCTTGAAGATTCTAAAATACTATTTTGCTGTAATAACAGATTTAGTAAAGAGCGAGAATTTATAAAAAATAAAAGCTGTTTTTGCTGCAAGTATTTTTCAAAATGCAGAATGACATGTTTCAGGCTATTTTATGCTGATACATTTTGCTACTTAAAAGGCTTTCTAGATTATGTCAGTGCAAAACAAAACAATTAGTAAAAGTACTTTATGCGAATCATTTAATGACAATATGTATAATGCTGCTCATGCTAGTTATACATACTGGGATGGTAATTATCCTAGCAAACCAACTAATCCAGAAAACAGTACAAACTGGAGCCCAGATCCATTTATTAATTTAGGCCCTAGAAACAAAGTTTCCATGATGGACGAATCATTTTTATCTGGAATTTCTTCTACAGTAACAGCTGCAGATGCTATTTCAAAAATAATTGAATTTGCGAATAAATATACGTGTATTCGTCAAGTACGATTTTGGCATCATTACGTAGGAGAAAGCACAGATACTTTATCTGATACGTACGTAAATGCTATAACATACTATAGTGAAAGTCTTCCAAGTATAAATTTAGGCATTACGAGTAATACGCAAATTAACGAGCCGTCGTACTCAGAGCTACTATCTGCTTGGAGAAACGTAGTTAATAAAGGAACATATATTACGTTTGAATCTACATCATGGTATGATTGGAGTAATCATAGCCAAAGAGTTAGGAGATAAGCTAAGCTATGCTAGTATCATTACCTTTGCAAGAAGAGAAATTATTTGAGCTTTTACAAAATCAAGATAAGCTAAAAGAAAAGATAAATGTTGATGTAAAAAATACGCTAAATGCTATTAGCTTGTCTGAGATGTTTTTATATATTAGTAATTTAGGCTTAAATGCAGAGCTTGAATTATCTGATTATAGCTATGAGCAAAAACGTGATATTTTGCATGAGTATCTACGTCTAGAAACTGTTCATCCAATAAACTCGTTGTTAATAACGCTTATGAACTGCTTCTTTATAGTTAAAGGCATCAGCTATAAAATAAAAAATGATATCTTTACTGATGAAGAATATGATAGGTTTATTTCTGAAAATGAAAGTAGTATAATTGAATGGATGCGCTTTTTAGACTCATGCTTGCTATATATGATGCATGATCTTAAAGACTTAAAAATTACTGATGCTGCACAGTATCAAGCTATAGAAAAAAATATTCCAGTACAGCTAATTTCTCTTTTAAACTATCAAGATTTTACAGTATACTATTCTAAGATAAATATTAATAACTTGCGATGGTATAGTAAACAATTTGAAAAATCAATATATAACAATATGCGATTGCATGATATCTTAGTTAATTCTACATCTAATATAGTATTTGCATATTTAGGCCTATCTGCATTCAAGAAAAAAGAGCAAAAAGATGTTTCATATAATCCATAAAACAATATTATATCCTGATTTTACACTTTGCCATAGCACTACGCCAAATATAATTGTTTTTTCTGAAAAAGCAAAAGCTACTTGCAAAAATATTTTACCAAAATCTGCTATTTTTTGCAGCTCAATTGAAGAGCTAAAAACATTACTTTGCTGTAAAACAGACAAGGAGCTATTTTCTTTTCTAGCAGTTACTCAGTATAGTATATATGCAGATAGAGATAAGTATGCATTTTTACATGCATATATTATAAAGTATCTTTACAGCTTTAATACTAATATTGCGTACTCTACGTATTTATTAGATTTTTTAAATATTCATTTTTATTCTAGAGTTATTAAACGGTATACACCTACAGTTATTTTATCTGTCGATGCTATAAAGTCTGAGTTTGCTGCTCTTAGCAAAAATGAATATGAAAAAATTTATAATAGCATAAATGTTGAAAGCAAATCATCTGAGCTCGAAAAAGAACTAAAAAAATATATTAGCACAGAGCATAAGCTACTATTATATGCATTAGGTGATAATACTGAAGAACTCGTTACTAGCCTAAAGCAAGAGCTATCAGAGATATACATTAATAACATTAGTAGCAATCTTATTTGCATTTTACGTGATTTATCTGTTAATGAGCTATTAAAAATATCTAGCCATAATGGCTTAAACGAGATAGACATGACAAGCGTAAATCAAACAATAGATGATTTTAGCTTTAAAACTCAAGTAAAAGATAAAGTAGAAATTCTTAAATATTTTGAAGATTGCATGCAAATCTTTAATGTAGATGAGTATCACGATAGATTCTACTCGTTTATAAAAGAATTTATAGCATTAGTCAGTAATAAGCACACTATAGATGATTTAGTAATATTTATTGCTAAATACTATGATAGAGATGCGCAATATGCTAGTAGAGAGCCTATAGTTGAAGCAGAAACAAGTAGAAAAATAAATCTGTTTTTATTTAGCTGGATAGTCAGCATCTATAAAAGCAAAATAAAGCTAAGCATTTACTAAGTAAGCATAAGGCCTTCTCTAGAAGGCCCTTTTATATACTGCTATGAAAACGTACTATAGTATTCAAAGTGTAAAGCCAAAACATCAAGGATTTTTTTATGATGAAAAAACTCCACAAGAAATTTCTATTGCATTATTTGGTGAATGCAATTTAAGATGCAATTTTTGTGTAGATAATCTTCGGTTTGATACGAAATGCCATCCAGAGTATTTTCAGTATACTATTAAGGCGTTTGAAAAGGCTATAGCATATACTAAAAAGTCTAATATTATTATTCGTGTTTTTGGCGGAGAGCTACTACAAGATAAATTTTCAGATGCAGTTTATTTAGAGTATAAAAATTTTTTCTTAAGCTTAGCTAATATTTGCAATGCTTATAATAAGCAGTTTAAAACATTTATTGCTACAAATTTAGTTCATAAGAAAGCTAGTAGAGTGCTAGACTTGTTAAAAGAATGCAGCATACAGCTTAGTGCATCATTTGATCTACACGGCAGATTTAATAAACAGTCGCAAATTGATTTATTTTTAGAAAACTGTGAGCTCTATAGTAGAGAAAAGCTATTATCTGGAATTGGCTTTTTAGCGTCTAGAGATAACATCAATGCTCTTATGAAATCTGGTGAAAATGTTAATGTATTTGAAGTACTCTATAATAAGTATCGAATAAATTTTGATTATTTTTCACCAAACTCTTATGATACAAAACAAATTACCGAAGAAGAGCTTTCTACTTTTTGCGAGTTCTTACTGGCAAAGTATCCAAAAATAGAAAATATACAAAATTTAGTATGTGCGTATAAGACTAAACATGCTAGCAAATACCCTTGTCCTGGAATTCTTATAGCGCATAATACGCTTATATATCAATGCTGTGATTTTAGCTACGCTGAAAAACAATATATAAAAAATAAAAACTGTTTTTCATGTAAGCATTTTGCGTATTGTTCGCATCCTTGTATTCGTTTAATGTCCGGGCATTCTGGCTGCCATGTAAAGTATATTTTTGATAAATTAGAGAGTAAAGGCTATGAATAAAAAAATTACTTGGATTATGCCAGAAACAAATAAGCTATTTAATGATAGAGCTAGAGTTTCTTGCACAGATAAGCCTGAGTTTGTACAAGCAAAAAATACAGTTCATCAAGTATCTTTAACGTTATTCACTGATTGTAATCTTAGCTGCAAATTCTGCTATGAGTTTAATAGATCGCCTATAGATGCAAATACATTTTCATACAATTCATTAGTACAAAAATATGAAGATGTTATTAAAAAGACAGATAAAAATACTATTTTTGTTAGTCTTTTAGGCGGTGAATTGCTTCAAGACAAGTTTTCAAACTTAATGTTTGAAAAGTATGGTGAATTAGTAGATAAAATTAGAGAGATTACAGCTAAATATAATAAGCAGTGCGTTATTGGAATAAGCTCTAACTTAATACACGTAAAAAGAGAAAGAATAATAAAGCTTTGTATAGAGAAAGATATTAGCTTGTACGCATCGTTTGATCCAACTGAAAGATTTTCTAATGCTAACCAATTTGAAGTATTTATTGAAAATTTACTAATTTATAAGCTGCATGGCATTAAAATTATATCTGAAGTAATTCTTAGTAAAAGCAATATTAGCGCATTATATAATGAAAATAGTATAGGCGCTAAATACTTTGATAAAGTATATAAGATTACAGATGGTAATATTATTTTTAATGCTTTTTCTACCAATGAGCATAATCAATTCTCTGATAATGAGCTATCAGAAAAAGAGCAAGGCTTATTTTTAGTATGGTTATATAAAAAATATTCTAAGCTACAAGAGCTATCAGATCTTAAAGATGACATAAATAAAAAGCTCATTAAAACAACATCAATGTGTTTTAATACATTTATCTATGAAAACAAGATAGTATGGACTTGCTGTGAACCAAACGCATATATAACGCATATTAAAAATCATAAATGCTTTTTATGCAAATATTTTAAAATATGCAAAGCTGGTGTATGCGTACGCGTATACCATATGAATGAAGACTGCCATAGAAAAGAAATATATGAATATTTTGAAAGCATTGGATATAGCATATGATAGAAATTTTTCAAAAAATACACCAGCATAAAGAAAATACACTATTTATTACGCAAGATATTGTTACTGTAAGAGTAGCAATGCATCAGAACTGCAATTTAAGCTGCCCTTTCTGCATTAATAAAGAGCTACGTACGCCGAGTATTTACATAAGTAAAGATAGCATAAAAAGCAGTATAGACGAGTTAGCTAAATACATAAAAAATAAGCATATAGATTTATTGCTATGGGGTGGTGAATTACTTCAAGATAGATGTAGCGATAGCGTATTTTGTCAATACATAGAGCTTGTTGAATACTTTAAAAAAGTAGTATGTCCTACTAGCATAAGAATATCTGTATTTTCTAACCTTATGCATGTAAAAACAGAAAGATGTATTGAGCTATTGCATAAGCTAAACTCTTCTCTTGAAGCGTCCTTTGATTTTGGCCTTAGATTTGCCAACGAATCGCAACTTAAGCTATTTACAGATAATATTAAAGCTTATAAAAAAGCTGGAATAAAAACAGATTTAAACGTATGCTTGTCTAGCAATAATTACAGTGCGCTCTTACAAAAAAATAGTCTAGAATATAGTTATTTTTTAGAATGTTTAAGCTATATTGATGAAGTAAAAACTATAGGCCTTAGATATACTAATAATACGTCTAGTGGACATAAAAAATTTATTGATAGCTTTAAGCTGAGTCCAAAGCAAATAGCGCTGTTTTACATAGAGCTTGATAAATTACACCCTAAGTCTAACATATTAGACATGTATAAAAGTACTAGCAAAAAACAGTCTAATAACTGCTTTGCTATTTCAATAAATAGTGATGGTAGCATTATTTGGACTTGTGTATGTCCTACTACTATTATTGATTTTGCAAAAAATAATAAATGTATGACGTGCAAATGGTATAAAACGTGTAATATGTCTATATGCTTTTACTCGCATAAAGAATGCTACCATAAATATTTGTATAGCTATATCGATGAGAACAGTATACTTGAAACTGACTAACGGCTGCAATTTAAAGTGCAAGCATTGCTATAATGAGCAAATGAGCAATCATTCTAAAATGAATGATGATGTCATAAAAGATGCAATAAGCTATATCAATGCATTAGCAAAATCTGAAAAAGTACAGGTTCAGCTGCATGGCGGTGAGCCGTTTTTGCTAAAAGCAGAAAAAATTAAAAATATCTGTGATAGGCTAGACAGTAGTGTAGAAATAAATGCAACGACAAATCTTGCATATGTGCTAACGCCGCAGATAATAGATATTTTTAAGCTGTTTGCGCCAGTGCATTCTGCAAATCCTCTAGTACAAACTAGCTGGGACTATAAAATAAGATTTGCTAATGATGTACAAGAAAAGCTTTGGATCTCTAATGTAAAAACGCTATTGCAAAATAACGTAGATGTGCAAGTAACTGTTTGCTTGACAAAGCTGCTTATAAATGAAGTTACACCTAAAGCATTATTTGAATACTTTACTAGCTTAGGTGTAAAGTACATTAACTTTGAAAGACTAACTTCTAATGGCAGTATGCTGCAAAACGATTGGTTAATGCCAAGTAATACAGATGTAAGCAGCTGGTTGTTAGATGCGTATATAGAGCATAAGAAGCATGATATTACTGTATCATTTTTTGTGGCTATAGAAAACTCAATTAAAGGCTATTTTATTGGCTGTAGAGAGCGTAAGTGCACACAAACTGTTGTTACTATAAATCCTGATGGATCTGTTGCATCTTGTCCAAATACTGCGCATAGACCATTTGCATCTATTAAAGAGTTGCTAGAAGAAAGCCAAGGCACACGCCAAAAACAAATTATTTGGATTAAGCAAGAGCAAATACGTAATCAACAATGCTATTCTTGCAAGTATTTCAAGTATTGCAATGGCGATTGCTTTCAACTAGCTTGGGATAGAACTGGATGTCCTGGTCCAAAGCTAATATACGAGTGCATTTTAAATGAGCGACAATAGTATAAAAGCGCTAATGCTAGAGCGTAGAGAAAAATCAGCAAGAATATTTAAACGATATACAGACAGCAATTTGCAGTATTCTACGCTTTCATTAGATGATAATGCATTAGCAAAGCTAGTAATTAAGTATTTTGAAGCAGAATCAGAGCTATGCTATCCAGCTAAATACATATTTTGCAATATTGTATATGCGTACTATGCTGAAAAGTATTTTAAACTACCATTTTATGAAGCGTTGCAATGGCCAGAATTGCTAGCAAATAGTCCTAACGAGTACTTGTATAAAGAACATCAGCAAGTATATGATGCTATAATTGAAAAAGTACTTCCATGTATTGAAAAGTATGAAAAAGCTATAAAAAAGACTCGGCTCTACTTTAAACAAGAATTCTGCATTTATGATGAAGACTTAACGCCCGTCATTTTCTAATTTCATAAAATAAGTAACCATTAACGCTTTATACTATGAAGATCAATAGTAGTAAACGACTGCTTGCGTCTACGCTAGTGCCTGATAGCTTTAAGCTGCAAAATGACTATTTTATGGCAATGACAGCTACAGATCCTAAGGCACGACCGATAAGCATAGACAACTCTGTAAAATACACTTACAAGAATTTTGCTAAGTTCTGCGGCGTATATGACAAAAATAATACACCAGTTTGCGCATTTAAATATACCAAAGTTGTGTTTAATGGACGTGTACTCTGCTTGTCTGTTATATTCGTAACTAAGATCGAACAAAGCTTAGCTAACAATGTTCTATCAGATCTTTTAGACAAAGGCAAACTATTTGGTGATGCGTATAGTGGTCTTGCTACTATAAAGACCATTCTAAGTACTACATCTAATGCGTATAGAGACTTACTGCAAACACGTGCATTAGAAAAGCATACGGCATTTGTTTCTACTAGCTTCGAAAATGGTCCATTTATTGAGCTACAGCCACAGCAATACACTGCATGGAAACAGTATTTTTGCAGTGTATCAAATGCTAAAAGCAAGTTCTATTTGATAATTCCTGGCAATGGATTTAGCTCATCATCATTAAAAGCTAACCTTGGCAAATGCATCACGCTAGAGCAGTATACTACGCTGCTACTTAAAAAATCTAGCTCTTCGTCTGGTTCACCTCAAAGCCCAAATCTTTTCAGGCCGATTCCTAACAATAAACTTATTGATGATGATTGGAAGGCACTGTTTGATAGCAACAGCTATTCTATGCTGACAAGCAATAAAGCTATTGCGTATATTGCTGAAACAACGCAATCGCCAGCTGCGCAAATAAACGCAAAGCTTAAGTATAAGCTAAAGTATAAAGTTAATGAGCTAAGCGAAAAGAGCTTAATTGCATTTGTAGCTACGCTTAATAAGATTGGTCTTACTGTTACTAAAGATGAGCTATCAGACGGACGAATTCTGTCTAAAGCATTTTCAGCGCAAAAGAGCAAAGACAAAACTCTTATATTCTATTATGTAAAGCGTACAGACAAGCAGAATAATATATCTTATATGATTGCTAGACTGTATTTTGAATAAAGGCAAATGCTATGTATGAAAAAGCAATTGATTTAATCAAAAAATACGAAGGCTTTAGTGCAAGACCGTACAAATGTCCTGCAGGAGTGTTGACAATTGGTTATGGTCGTACTATTAATGTAAAACCGTATGAAATAACGACTGAAGAGGCAGAAACAGTCTGGCTAAGCAAATATGTAAAAACAATTGCTGATCAAATACTAGCATTAGTAAATGTAGATCTCAGCAATAACCAGATTTGCGCACTGATTGATTTCGTATACAATCTTGGCATTGGTAACTTCAAATCATCTACGCTACTTAGAAAAATAAATCAAGGTGATTTCTCTGCTGCAGCCAATGAGCTGCTTAGATGGAACAAAGCTGGCGGTATTGTTCTTAAAGGCTTAGAAAACCGCAGAATCGCAGAAAGAATGCTGTTCTTAGATATTGCTGAATAAAAAATGCCAGGTCCTTACATTTTAAGGCTACCTGGCATTTTAGTATATGCGTAATTAGATAAAGAATTTATTGCTTTGATTATAGCGATTAATCTGATCTTTTAGCTTTTGATTTTCTGCTCTAAGCTTAGCTAGTTCTAGCTCTTCTTCAAGACGTTTACGCTCTGCTTGAAGCTGACGCATTTGCTCATCAAAACTTGGGCAAGTTGGTGATGATGCATTAGTCTTCTTTTCTTCTTTAACGCAAGACTTAGGCTGCTCTGCTGGCTTATTAACAGCATGCTTTGTATGATTAGCTGCAGCATTATCAGTAGCTTGCTTATACTTGGCAGCTGCTTCTTGCTTACGCTGCTGCTGCTTTTGGATAATCTCTTCTAAATATCTAAAAGCATTGTCAAATTCGTGATTATTCATTCTTGATAGGTCTGAAATGAAGCTGTCAGGATATTTGCTAATAGTGCAAATGCCTGTCAATGAATTATTATGATCTTGTGTTAGTAGTTCTCGCGTTAAACGCTCTAGTTCAAGCATATGCTCTACCTTATTAATGTAAATTTGTCTAGCTTATGAAGTACCACGATGCTAAAGCATCTGTGGCTTCCTACTCTGAATGTTCCAACGAACTATTCACTTTGCTGAACACCTAAGTTTCAGTAGTAGGCGTAAATTTCCGTACTTCCTACGGTATTTGTTCTTTCAATTAGAGACTGATTTTCAAATCTCGTAAACCTTGTTCGAGAATGTTCAAACTAGCATTGTAGTCTCTATCTAAAACAGAGTTACATTGAGGACATACCCATTCTCTTTCGTTTAGTGTTAGGTTTTTATTAACATAACCACAACAATTACATGTTTTGGATGATGGATACCACCGTGAGACTTTATGGAAAATCTTGCCACGTTTCTTACATTGCCATTCCAATTCTAACAAAAACATTCCAAAACCACTATCGGAAATTGATTTTGCTAGATGGTGATTCTTTAGCATTCCTCTAACATTCAAGTCTTCACAAACAACAACATCATTCGTCTTGGCTATCGATGAAGCGGTTTGTTTGATGAAGTTCTTTCGTTTGTTGGCTACTCTTTTGTGTTGTTTGGCTAAACGCTTTCTTGCCTTTTCTCTGTTTTTTGAGTTTTTATGTTTCTTGCTATGTCTCTTTTGAAGTTTCTTTAACTTCTTTTCAGACTTACGGAGATATTTTGGACTTTCAAAAATTTCACCATCACTACTAATAGCAAATGATTTGACTCCCAAATCTAGTCCTACACAATTCTTAACATCAGATGGTTGAATTTGTTCGATATCACAATTCCATTCAACGACATAACTCACAAACCAACATCCACATCTATCTTTAATAATTGTGACCGACGAAGGTTTTCCCTTGAGGGGTTCATGAAACACAGCTTTGAACAAAGTGTTTATTTTTGGAAGGTGAATTTTCCCGTCTTGAAAATGTCCTTTTAAGTTTGTTATACGAACCCCACTTTCATCAGTTTTCTTGGCTTTGAAATGAGGATACTTTTTGGGATTCTTTTTCTTTGGGGAACTGTCCTTTAATGCCTTTTCTAAGTCTCGCAACTTTTGTTGAAGAGAGGTTGACTCTGCATCTTTCAACCAAGCAAACTCTTCAACCCCCTTAAGTTGCGTTAATTGAGCATTCATTTCGTTATAGAAAACAAACTTCTTTTCGTTTTTATAACGTTCGTTATTCTTTTCTAAGAATCTGTTCCATACAAATCTAGCGCACCCAATCCATTGATTGAGGATTCGCTCTTGTTCTTTGTTTGGATACATTCTGAATTTTTGTCGAATCTTCATAATAAGTACACTAGTAATGTTTACTACTATTTATACCATTATTTATGTTAAATCCAAATCCTCATTGTGTATCTAATCTAACTTGCCATTTGATTTTTGTTTGCAAGTATCGTAAACCTCTTTTGGAAACGTATGGAGACGAGATTAAGAATTTGTGTTTAGAGTGCGCCAATAATTCGACCAAGTTCGAAATTGCTTCAATGGAAGTTGATAAGGATCATATTCATTTTATGATCAACTATTCAACTCACGAAACCATCAAAAATATTGTCAAACAACTAAAAAGTTATACAACCTTCCAAATTTGGGAAAATCATGAGAATGATTTAAAAACCATATTTTGGAAACAGAGAATGTTTTGGACAGATAGTTACTTTGCTTGCTAGATTGGCGATACTAGTAGAGAAACAGTTCAACGATACATTGAAACCCAAGGTGGAAAACCGCAAGCAATTCATCCACTATGCTAAAACATCTGTGGTTTTCTTGCTTGTTTATTTATAAACGAATAGATGACTCATTGCCAAAATAGTACAATAAATCATCTATTACGTTTGTCAATGCTTGCTTAGCTTCAGCAGAGCCATCTAGATAATATCCATATAGCAAATCAGTACATGTGTCAAAACTATGCTTCGGCATTTCCAAGATATTCTAGAGTGATATACTCTAGCTCTTCGTCTTTGCTATCTACACGATATGCATCATAGATATCCATAGAAACAGAATCAATAAACGGATATGCTGCAATATCTGATGCTACTTTACGCAAAGAATCTAGCATATTTGCCAAAGTAACATGCTCTTTGCCTTCACAGAATACGCAAAAATTATTTAGCTCTGAGAACTCATTACCAGGAATAAGCATACAAGCAATACAGTTGTATCGTTCTACAGCAGCTAGCATCGCATTAGTAGCCAAGTAGCAATGTGTAGACTCATCAGAGCCAGAAGTATTGATGTCATCAGGAAAGTCAGCTTGCACAACATCTCTTGCAAAGTGAACAGTAAGTTTACCATATACACAAGTATAGTTTGAATAATGCTTCTTTTTAAGAAGACGATTAGACATACGACCACGCTTACGTAAGCCTGGCAGCTTATGCTCTTTGCTATAGCAGTTCACAATAAAATCATGCAGACGAACAATATCAATGGTAGATGCTGCAATTGTCATAAATCACTCCCTAAATTTGTGCTAATTGGCATAGGCAAAGATGGCGTAGAATTGCCGAGTGCGATATCTGCATCTTCACCATGCGGCATATCAGAAATACGCATAGTTGCGTAATTAATCTTCATAGTAAATGGAAAAGCACGACCGCTACGAGCTTTCTGCTGCTCAATCTTAAGAATACCTGCTTCTTTGGTCTCCTGTGTTGCAACAAACACCCATGCGCTATTTGCATGCTCAACCATTGTACGGCTATATCGAACTACGCCCTCTGCATTAACCTGGCACAATAAAATATTGACTCGGTTTGTTGCTTTAGCATTAACTTTAGCAATACGCGCCATCTTGCCAAGCTCTTGCCACTGATTATCACCATCAGCGCCAGCAAGTAGTGAGATATAGTCAATAATCACGACGTCTGGATTATATGTAGACACTTCTGCGTAGATTTCATCAATCGTAATATCTCTGTCTGGTTCGTAGATATAAACTGCACCACCAATCTTTGCAATCTTTTTAGTCCACGCAACCATCTTCTTGTAAGCAACGTCTCGCTCAGTTTGATTTAGCTTATGGTTTTGATTGATAAGAAGTGCGTCAGTCTTAGTAACATTAGCAATGAGACGTGCAGTAAGCTCTCGTCGTGTCATTTCAAGTGGAACTACAACAACTCTATAGCCCATTGCTGCTTGCTTAGCTGCAAGATCAATAGCCATAACAGACTTGCCAGCACCAGTAGAACCGCCGATAATTGTAAGACCGCCTCTAGCAAAACCACCATTTACATCATCATACGTCTTATAGCCTGTTGGAATTAAATCATCTTTGTTCTCACCGTATAAGATGTCTTTGATCGTTGCAGTAGAGTTATTACCTTTACCAAATCGAAGCGTTTCTGCATTAGCTTGTTTTGTAACTCTAGCTTCCATAATAAGGTCGCTAGCGCTTTCAATCATCTTTTCAACATCAAGCTTGCCAGACTCAAGACTAGTGCTAACTTGGCTGCTAAGTTCAAACAAACACCGCAATTGACGATACTTGTTAAGAACTGATGCTGCTTTCTTAGCTTCATCTACAGACTGAATGTCTGCTGCTGATTGCCTGAAAAAGTCTCTTGCAGACTGCGTAATCTCAGGATCTTCAATGATTGTTCTATATGTAGGCTGAGAACCAGACGTCTGTATATGCTTCTTGATGTTTTCATACAGCTCTTTACTTTGCTCATCATAAAAGTAAGAAACATCTACAGACGCTAGCAACGTGCCAGATATAGATTTATCAGCATGGCATAGTCCTCTAAGAACGTTAAGCTCTGCTTTTACACTTACAATTTTTGCCATAGCGCTCTCTTATGCTACTTTATTTGATACGACTAAGCTAGATGCATGATAGTAAATGCTGTGTACTGGAACATGCAATGTATTGCTAGCGAGTGATATAGGATCTATGCCACTAGCAATCAATACTTTAGGAATATTCCAGTACTTATCTAGCAAATCGCGTACTTGCTCTATTCTATACTGCGAGCTCTCAGCGTATACAGTAGAAATGATAAGAAACTTCGGCTGCAGTATGCTAAGTACTGGTTGATCAGCAAGCTTATTAATCGTATGCCAAACAATACCAGATGCTGCCTGAGCTCCGTATTTCTTTAAGTAAATAGAAACCAATCTAGCAGCAAAGTATGAAGCATGCATGTAGTCTGGATCACTCGAAACTATATACGTTTGTGCTCTATTAGGATATCTGCAAAAGCGCTCAAACAATGTCTTCTGCATTTGCGAGCCAAACACTTTTGACTGGTCCAAGCGCTTAGCCTCAGGATAAAACGTAGTAGGCAAGATACGCTTTTCTTTTACAGTCCATACATAGCCTGGAACTATGCCCATTAGAGCTGCTGTTTTTTCAACAGGCCAAGGCTCTCGAAAGTCTATTTGCAATTTTGTTCTTGTCATAGTGTTGCTTCGCACAGCTTAGAAAACACAGTGCGCATAAGATTCGTAAAAGACGCTAGCTTATATTTCTTTTCTGGTGATAAATCTAGCATCTTGCCTTCTTCTAAGCAATTTGCTTCTATAATAATCTGCAATACGTTGTCTTCTACATTTGACTTTGGAATTAGCTCAAATCTAACATCAAAAATAGAAAACTTAGTATTAGACAAATGCTTTATATCTATATCATCTAGCTTGTGCTCTTTCAATATAGAATCGATGATCTTCCAAAATACGTCTAAAACGGTAACAATTAACTCTTCTGGATCTTCATGACAATTCTTTGTCGTTCTCGTTGATGTCGCCATTCGTAAATCCTGCCAAGCTGCGGCCAGTAATAATGCAAGCCAGCAGCATGAAAAATAGTTTAAATCCATCCATACCTTCTCTCCTAAGGAATTGATAATAACTATTTAAGACATAAAAATGCAGGATGCTTGATGCAGCATCCTGCTAAAGCAATTATTACTTAAGACGGAGTCGCTTAGCAAGAAGCATAGAGCAACCGCAGTAATCAGTCTTGATCTCAGCTTTGCTAAGATTAGCAGTAAACGTCTTACCGATGTCATTAGCATAAGCAAAAGACGTAGCATACCAAACAACGAGCATGTTGTTAGCAGTCTTGAAGACATACTTGATCTTACCGTCGAAGTCGTACTTGCTAGGCACAAATGCTGCATAAACGAGCGTCATAGACGTTGCTTTTTCAGTAATCAGCTCAGCAGCTGCTGCGTCTTTGCAAATATTATTAGCTTTACGGTTAAATAAGTAAGAAAGCATTTTCGCAACAGACTTATCATGAAACATGCCGTTCATCGATTTGGCATCTTTGAGCATGAGATAAATGCTTTCTTGAAATTCGTTACGGTTGATGCTTTCAAGCTCATCAATAAGCTGATCAATAGATTCAACGTGTTCAGCTTCGATAGAGAGCGTATTGGTCGCTTTAAAAACTCATGTGCTGCGCACTTACAATAAACTGCGGCATTAGTATAGTCGCGGCAGTGCGTATACGATGCGTAAGCTTTCGTATACTGGTTGACAAAGCGAAGCATATCAGTAATGCTGTACTGATAATGCGAAAGAGCTTCTTGGCGAGTTTCAACGATATCGTCAAGAATTTCGGACTTTGAAAAGTACGTCTTGCAAGAAAGAGACTTCAAGCAATCAAGACCAATAGTCGCAAGACTACCATTGATGCGAACAACGCTCATAGCAAGACGTGCACGAGAGCTGTTGCAAATAGCGCAGAACTTAGAGTGCTGAACAAATTCAAGCTCGTCAGCAGAAAGCTCATCACCAGAGTAAGAATGCGTCGAATAGTTGTAGTTGCCTACAAAGCTAAGACCTTGGCATTCATAAGAAACGTCAAAGTAATCTTCACGCGAGAAGTTAATGCCGCTGCGCTTATCAATATTGTACGTCGCAGCAAAACCGTGTTCAGTGCAGAACGCCTTCCAAGCTTCAAGCTTATCGATCAAAGATTCATAAGTCTTGACAATTGAAAACGTACCTTGCATGATGCTCTCCTGTGCAGCAAATTGTTTGGTTACTAATATTATAACAAATGCTGCACAGACCGTACACAGATTTTGTAAATTATCTCTCGATAGCTGCCTTTAATGCAATTACACTATCGCGTTGTTCATCTGTAGCATACGTCATATCAATCTTAATAGTTTCTAGGCTGCTGTAATACGCGTATAGAGCTTCTGCTTCATTTAGCTTTAGCTTCTTGATTAGCTTAACAAGCACTAGTTTATTTGGCATTCTAGTACCTGTCAAAAACATATGCATATACGATGGACTAATATCTGCTTGCTCTGCAAATGCTCGAAGACTAAGCTTTCGCTCTTCTTTAATACTAGTAAGATAATGACTAAACTTCATGATGTTTCTCCTTGATAAAAATGACTTTAACGCCAAGAATACTAAGTAATGCACAATGCAAAAGTGCTTTACCTAAAATAGATTTAGATTTGCAGCTAGCATAATGCAATACGTCTGAATTACGAATGCAGCTGCCTTTACATGCTAATATGTATGGACAGCTCGGACAATTGTTGCGAAGCGACCAATGCTTGAACTTGTCTACTTTAACATTATCATAGTCATATATGCTGCCCATAGACCATTGAGACGGCAGCACATTATGGCAGCTTAGAATATCGCCTGTCATGCTTACGCTTAATGTGTCAGAGTCTGCAGCATTACATCTGTTCGGCAACGCATCTATAGGTACACGGTATACTAGACGACGTATAACATCTACTAATCTTGATTGAATAGCTTTACATATTCTAGATGATGCATCAGATTGTGTAGTTATTGCTTGTTCTAAGCTAGAGACTAAACACTGCTCTTGCTGCTTAGTAAATTTAGTAAACTCAACAGCGTTCTTAGAATGCGCAAGTACAACATCTTCATAGTTATACTCTACACTACTACCAAGTTTATCAGCAAAGTACTTGTCAAGTGCGTATAGATCTACATTGTACTGACTTAGCACAGTGTTTATATAAAATCGAAGATTATTTTGCTGATAGGTGTGCTGTGCATAAAGCCAAAGCTCGTGCTGCTCTTTTAGTGGATCTTCTGAACGCAAATGCTGAGCAGTACCATCATGGCTTAATGCTAGCTCTATACGATTATCAACAAGCAAGTCTATCTTGTGCTTTGACAGCAAAGAGCCATTAGAAATTGTCCATATTTTGCAATCTGCAAACTCTTTTCTAAGATATGGAATAAGCTGCTCTAGCAATGGCCAATACACGAATGGCTCACCACCCCAAAGCTCTATTTTCTTTAAGCAAGATAGATCAAGAGTAGACTTCAAGCTGTTAATAAGCTTTACTGCATCGTCAAATGGCACAGCTTTAGACGTATAGTTATCGCCACTAGCTTGAATACAATACTTGCACTTAAAATTGCAGTTAACACCAAGCTGCAGCTTTAGATTTCTAATCTTTTTATCTTTCTTAGGAAATTGATAGACTTCATTAGTAAAGTCAAAGGGCTGCTTTGGATTTTCTTCACGCGCTAGTATAGTATGTGACAAATGCTCAAAGCTAAGCACTTGGCCATCATAGATAAGCTGCGTCTTTACGCTATCATATAGCAGTGTAAGACCAGATTCTAGCTGTACTTCAAAAAGTGCCATAATAGTACGTACAGAGTTATTCTTATAGAGAGTATTTATATTATAACACAAAATATGTGTACAGCAACTCTTCAAATTTAATCATATTATCATTTTTTTATAAAGCATATACTAGCATGGCACTAAAAGCTGATAGAGCGCAAATTAGGCCTCTAAGAACATACACATCTGGTAGAGTTCCAGCTGCGGCTGAGATGGCTGTTGGCGAAATCTTTATCAATGCCGCTGATAGAACTCTTGGCTTTAAAAGCAACGACAACTCAATTAAGTATATTGTTGGTAAAGCAGGTGATGGCCAAAATGATGTAGTACACATCTCTGGCAATGAGACAATTACCGGCGTTAAAACATTTACACAAACAATTATTGGCACATCGCAACGTGCTCTATGGGGTGATTTAGCAGAATTCTATCTGCCTGACATCCAATACGAGCCTGGCACGATTGTAGAAATTGGTGGTGACAAAGAAATTACGGCAGCAACAGCTAAAGTTTTTGGTGTTGTGTCTACAAAACCAGGCTTGCTGATTAACACTGCGCTAGAAGAGAAAGGTGGAATTCCTGTTGCGCTTATTGGTAGAGTACCTGTAAAAGTACTAGGCAGAGTTGATAAAGGCGATTATATCTTGCTAAGTCAGCATAGACCTGGCATTGGTATTGCTAGTAAAATGCTGCGTAATAGTGATAAGTCTAGATTAGTCGGTATTGCACTTAAAAGCGCACATGTGCAAAGAGGCAAAGTAACATCCGTGCTTTGTACTGTTCATAGCTGCATTGCATAAAAAAATTGGTCAGTAGATATTGATTCTACTGACCATTTTTATTAGCATACAAATTCAGATTCTATGCAGCTGTATGAGAGCTGTTATGCTCGCTTGATAGCATGATAGAGTAGTGCTTAAGAAGCGCTGGACCAGCAAGTGCTGCTCTCTATCATTATACGAAAATCAAGATCGTATTTATGCTCTAAGCACTTAAAGATTGCTATAAGATCACATTTCTGCGTTTCGTTAAAGCATACATCGTGTATAGTACTCTTCGTGCATTACACTACAACATAAGCATAGCTGAATTATAAGAAATACATGAAAATTACTGCGCAAACTGCTTCGTAGCTGTATTGTATACGCCTTCAATAAGCCGTTGAGTATCTAGAATGTAGCGTTGGCTCATCCAACCACCGCGCAGATTGTAATATGGCTCATACGAATTAGTTGCAAATGCAATATGCTCAAACGGCGATGCATGCATAGGATCTGCATTAGCAAGCCAAGAATAAAGCTTATTGTCTTCTTCAATCGTAGAAAGCTTCTTAGTCACATTAGAAAGAATTGTGCAACGAGCGCTACGAGAAACTGCATGTGTAATGCAATCTTTTAGTGATTCAGTATTACGTTCTTCTTCTGTAATGAATGGCAGATGAGCTACGCCAGATTTTGCAGTCTCATTAGCATATTCTACAGCTTGGCCAATGCACTTAGCTAGAAGATGCATGACAGGTTCTACGCCTTTCGCTGTTGCACGAGTATACAAGAAGTTATCCCATTCAGTAGCAGTAATTACAGTAGATGTTCTAACGTACGGTTCTAAGACTCTATTAATAATCTGCTTATGAAGGTTGTACTTTTCTGACCAATGCTTTGCTGTATCAACAGTATGTTGCATAAGCTCAATATATTCTTGCTTAAAAGCTGCAGCTGCTTCTTCTCCAAGAACAACATCTGCATTCATGCCAGACTTATTGATGCCGAGCTCTGCAAAAAATGCTGGATCTTTAGTAATACGCTCACAATAAATATTAAATGGCGTTGCACGGCTAGATCCAGAGTTACGAGATAGCTGACGATGCGTCATAATCTCAGAGTGAATGTATCTTGGATATTCGCAAAGCAGTGTTGCAATAACCTTATTAGAATATGCGTTTTTAGTTGCAGCAACCAAAGAAACCTTTACTTCTGAATCAGTGAAAACTTTATAAGCTTCAACCATTTTACACACCTTTATGCTAGATACGCTGAAAACTACTACAGCTTCGAGAATAGTTGATAATTACTATTTAGAACCATGCATGGTTAATGAAGATCCATTAGAACCAGGAACATATGCCTTACCGAATGATGTAGTCTTGTTGAATCCGCCAGAAAATCAAAAGCCGTACAAAAGGTACAAGCTAAATGAAGACAAAACTGCATGGATTGAAGAGATAGACAATACAAAAGTTATAGAGTATAAGAATCATATGTTCTACTACTCTATGAATGACATACAAATGATAGACTTGCTGCTATGCCTAAATCTAAAGAAATACAGCTTGACAGATGCAGACGGAAATAATGTAGTTCTAAGTAAAAAACAGCTCAAGAAGTTCAAACAAAAGCATGCATATAAACTTCTTGAGCTGCTAAGATATCCTATTCTTTAGGAATTGAGTTCTGAGATAAGACGACTGATAAGCTCTCCGTATGCGTCATCTACTGAGTAGCAATGATGGATAGGCTCTAAAACAGCAAGAAACTCTGGTTTTTTATTAGACACAAACCACAATTCTCTTTCTGGCTGCATGTCTGAGATAACAGAAGTCTGCAAGCTAGAAATAATATTATGCATCTTATTGTCAATACATTGCTCATTATCAGATGCGTAGCTTTTGCCAACCAGCTTATTATAGATCTTATCAAAGAACGTCAGTTTTTCTTTAACTTCTGGCAGCGGTTCTGGACTTTCAACATGCTTATACACATTTTGATATGAAATACGCTGCCAAAGATCATAGCTGCCGTCTTCTGTATTGATGTAGTAGCAACGAAGCTTCATAGCAGAGTATTCAGTTGCTGCAAATTCTTTACGCTTAGCAAGACACACAAACTCTTCATAGTTAGAAGATGTAAACAGCTTATGCTCAAATAGCGCTGCATTAGCAGTATCGTATAGTGCACGATATGCATTAGCATACAGCTTTGAAGATTCCCTGCATTCAAACTCAATAGTAGTACTGCTGCGCTTATATGTGACGCTTACAACATTTTGCAGAGTAATCTTTAAACGACCTGCAGACTGCTCAAGCTGTGCAGTAAATGTCTCAAAAAATGCTTGGCAAAAATCTTGATCCAAATACGGCACATTATAAAGCTGCATAGAAATGGTATGGTTGTCTGGTAAGCCACATGCTAGTAAAACATTACACACATCTGCGATCTTACCTTTAACGCTAACAGGAACAAAACGTAAAACTGCCATTTTTGCTCTCTTTCAAATTTAATAATATTATGTCAAAAAGGACTGCTCATGTCATATTTCACATTAGATGATGTTAAGCAGTTAGCACATGCAGATGGCTGGAACGTAGATGATAAGCCATATGCATATGCTGATGATACTGTTTTAAAAGCATATCTATTATTTAATTATCAAATCTCAGAAGATTTTGAGCGTATTAAGATGGCGTGTCTTATTGGATCTAAGTCAGCGCTTGATCCAGACATTTCATTCGAAATACCACAAGCTCCGAGAGTTGGTTCGTACTTGCAAGTTAACTGTAAAGTTAGACCTGGCTTGATGCTAGGCAAAGCAGAAACATGCAAGATTTCATCATCCATTCCATTATACACATACGTTGATGGAACGTACACAGAGTTACCATCAGAGTATGAATTTACTTACGGATTTGGCCAAGGCTTCAGCTTTTCATGCATGATTGAAAATGAAAATGCAGTTGAGCTATCTATTAAATCAGAGCATTTAAATGAAGTACTGAATATTACTAAATTCTTACCGTTTAGGCCTAATAAACCTGCAAAACCAAATATTCCGTCTGTAGACGATAACAGCGTTATTGGTATTTGCAAAATTGGCTCTGCAGTAATGCTATAATTCTTTAAGGATTTTCTATATTATGTCATTCGTAGAAAAGAACTATAAAAATGGCGATACACTATTCGCCAAAGATCTTAACAATCTAGTTTCTGGTATTAAAGATGCTAATGCTAATATTGCATTAAAAATTAATGCTAGCGAAGTATATACTAAGCTAGAGATTAATGATGCTCTTATTAAGAAAGCAGATGCTGCAGAAACATATACTAAGCTAGAGATTAATGATGCTCTTATTAAGAAAGCAAATGCTGCTGAAACGTATACTAAGCCGCAAATTGATGAAAAGCTGATGCTTAAAGCTAATGCTAATGAAGTCTTTAGCAAATCAGAGACTACTGCTGCGCTAGCTGTTAAAGCTAATGCTAATGATGTATACACTAAAGAGCAAATTGATGCTAAGATTGCGTCCGTCTTTAGATATTGCGGCGTCATTGATACTATTGCTGCTCTTGAAGCTCTGCCAAAAGAGAATAATCAAGTAGGTGATGCGTATAAAGTCTTAGAAGATAAAAATGTGTACGCATGGAATGGCACTTCTTGGGATAACTTAGGTGAAGACGTTGATCTTACTCCGTATCTGACAAAAGAAGAAGCTAACAATAAGTACGCTACTATAGACAATTTAGAAAGCCTGACGCTAGATGTAAATGCTAAAATCAATGCAAGCGATGCAGACGCTAAGTTTGCATTAAAGACAGATATTCCTGATGTAACTGATTTTATTACTACTGCGCGTACTGATGAAAAAATTGCAGCATCTGAGGCTATTGCAGATAAAAAGTTTGCATTAAAGACAGAGCTGCCAAACGTAGATCAGTTTATCACTATTTCTGCTACTGATGAAAAAATTGCTGCAGCAGAGCTCAATGCTGAAGCAGATACTATAGAAAAAATTAAGATATCTGAAGATAAGGCTAATGCTAAGTTTGCGCTGAAGACAGATATTCCTGATGTTTCTGGCTTTGCTGAAAAAGAAGCCATTGCAGCAGAATACTTGTCAAAAACAGATGCAGATGCTAAATTTGCGTTAAAGACAGACATTCCGCAAGTAGATGCATTTATTACTGCAGAAGATGCCGATAGCAAGTTTGCATTAAAGTCTGCACTTGATGCTTTTGCTACGTCTGCAGATGTAAACGAAAAGCTAAGCCTTAAAGCAGATATTGCCGCAGTTAATGAGCAGCTAAGTCTTAAAGCAAATATTGCTGTTGAAGGCGATATGCTAGTTGTCAATTCTAAGATTGCAGAGCTCGAGCAAAAGATTCTTAATCTCAGTAAGACAAATATTGTTGAAGAAACAATCTCTGCAGATACTAACTACAACCAGCCAGATGCTGACTTAGTCATTACTGGTGGTAATCAAGCTATTACAGAAAAAACTGACATTGTTGCTAAGAGCATCAGCTTAAATCAAGCTACAGCAGAAAATGCTGTTTTATCTGCTGTTGCATCATCTGGCAGCATTAGCATGCAAAACTTCTCTAACAGCGGTGATTTACCAAAATCTACGTCTAATGCAGCAGTTAAGCTGAACTCTAATGATACAGTCATCATCAACAAGTCTAACTTCGGCCAGACTGGTTATAACAGCGTTGAAATTGGTTTAAATAACACTGCTCCAAAGAGTATTTCAATTGATGGCCTTGACTTTACTGCACCATTAAGCAATAATGCTATTCTTATCTTTGCACATGCTAAAGATGCAGTAATCAATATTTCTAACTGTCATTTTGCAGACGTAAGCAATGCTCTACGATTATCTAATCGCCTGAACGTACCTGCTACTGTCAATATCGTTAACTGCACGGTTGATAAGTGGGATTCTCGTGATAAGTGGGCTGGTTTCCTTATCATGGAAGACTATACGTCTAATACTGCTGAAGATGCTATTGCAGCTAAGCGCTTCACTAACCTTACGATTAACTTTGTTAACGTCAAAGGTCCTGGTGGCAAGCTTATCAAGCCTAATGACGTTGCTAGTATCTGTGGTACAAACAATGCTGCGCAGCAGGTTATCTATGTCTACCATGATGCAGATGATGAGGTCAAGCCGTACAGCTCTGGTCTCTATCCAAAGATGACTTTTGCATAATTTAATATAGCGTTGAGCTTTAACACTTGAGTTTTAAGGGGGAATATAGAGAAATTTATGTTCCCTTCTTTTTTATGCGAAGAATTTAATGTCTGCATTACCATACACCGCTTTAATGGAAGTATAACTATATGAGCAATATTATTGACAACTCTGCAGCAAAAGAACCAATTATCTCTGTATTTGCTGCTGAAATTGTAGAATATATCTACAAGAATACTAAGCGCTTTTCTAATGTTGCTATGCAGGATTCATCTATCGAGTTCGACATACCAATTACGCTTATAGTAAACAAAAGCAATGTAAAGGGCATCATTTCACGTATTGATGCACTATGCAATAAGGCAGCTGGCGATTGTGGCTTTGAATATGAAGGTTTCAAGATTGCTGAGCGAAAGAGTATTGCTGGCTGCAATACTGAAGAATATCAAGTCATTACACATGTGTTCTCTATCGTCTCTGAAGATGATGAAGTAGAAATCGACATCTGTGTAATAGCAAGCAATCTTATCAGCTCTAAATTTGCAACAATTACTATTGAGTCAGTAATTGAAGATATGCATTAATTGCTAAGCAAACTGGCAAAGAGAGAGTATAGACACGTATCTATGCTCTCTTTCTTTTTATCTGCAAAAAAAAAAATTTAATAGCGTACACTATTTAGCTAAAGCGTAAAATGGTTAATAATTCATCTGCAAAAGACCAAAATATCATTACGCTAGTGCTAAGCGTCCAGCAAAAGATTTGCAAAAAGATTGGATGTTATAGTATACGTGGAAAGCTACTAGCTGATGCGCTTGATGCACCTAGCTATTATTGCTTGCAAGTGCGGCAATATGTTTAGTATACTGCCAAAGATAATAGCAAATTAGAGACAGAAATTGCATTCAGACTAGAAGAATTTGCTTGCGGCAATCGTATGATTATCGAAGTAAAAACTGCTTAAATGCAAATTTAATATTAGATTTTATTAATGGTTTAGCACTGCTTTAAGCAGCGCTGTCTTTATAAAGATAGTAAAAATGGCAACAAGAAGCTCTTTAAGCGATGTTGAATCCTTAACGTCGTTTGCTCAGCTATGGAACTTTGACTTAGTCTTCGACAACTTGCCACCAGGAGTCTCAGGATCGCTACGAGAGATGACATTTCGTTGCCGATCTACTACTTTGCCTTCGCAAGAACTAGAAGATATGCTCATTGAACTTCATGGCGTATCTATTAACCGTGCTGGTCGTGCTACTAACGACCATCACTTTTCTGCCACTTTCTTAGACTCTGAAGCATGGGATATCAGAAATGCCTTTATCCAATGGCGTGAGCTTATCCGCTCTTGGAAGAAGAATACTGGTTCCTCAGCTGATGTTTACGCAACATCTGCGACAATTATTGTCTACGGTGATGATGGCCAAGACATTAAGCGTGAAATCAACCTAAAGAAAGTTTGGCCACAAAGCATTGGTGAAGTTTCGTTTGAAGGCAATTCATCTGGCCCTGGTGAATTGAATGTAACGTTCTCATACGATTACATTGATGAATAATCTTAAGGATAAAAGTATAAAATGAGTGAAACATTCGATCTAAACCTGTCAGGAGTGATGACTGATACAGTGTCAATTACTGACTACAAGATGGTCTCGCCAGATGTAGCTAGAGTAATGATCTCTTTTACAGGTAAGCAGACGCCATCTAAGATCTCTGCTTCAATTGCAGATATTACAGGCAATCAGGCATCTGTTATTGAGAACAGCTTCAGGCTTGTGTCTGATTCTGCCGCCGTTGGCTTTATTCGTTCTAATAGAGAAATTCGTGCGCTTAGCAAGAAAGAAATTACTGCTGGTTATAAATCTGCCAGTGCTAACATTCTAATGTCTAATGAAGACGATTCTCTTTGGGAAGTTAAGTCTGTTGGTGGTTCTACGTATCTTGCTCGTCAAGATACAGAAAATCTTGAAGATCTAGTAACAGCTGTTGCTAACTACAAGACTATTAATGCTCCGAAGCTTCAAACACTTGCATCTGTTATGCCTTCTCGCAATGAGCTAGTTGCGTTCGTTGCTGACACTGGTAATGTTGATTACGGTTTTGTGACATCTACTGGTGTTAATAAGGTTAAGCTAGTTGCTAGCAGCACCAAGAAGCCAGTCATTGCTTCTACTGACCGTATTATTGGTTCTTATGAAGTAGAAATTGACGCTAAGACAAATAATGCTGTTCGTCGTAAGCTAACACATCAAGTTCGTGCAGCTGCTAAGACTGATGAAGAGATTAAGTCTACAATGACTGATTATTATACAGCTCTTTACAGCTATGATCCTGAATACCTTGAAAAGGTTATCAATCAGATCAATGAAACTAGCTTTGCTTAATTAGCAAAGATCTAAATAAAATAAATGCTCTGTAGCGTAATGTTACAGAGCATTTTTTATTTAATGAAATAGTATTTAGATGTCCTTGCCTTCTTTACGGAAGCGTTCAACTACTACATTGTACTTCTTGAGATAGGCTTCAGAAATATCATCTGCAGACATGCCTTGCGCAAGCATAAGATTAACAAGAAAAAGAAGGCAATCAGTAAGCTCTTCTTTTACTTCATTATGGTCGCGAGGACCTTTATTGCATGGCTTCCAAGACTTATCTGCTGCAAATACTTCACCAATCTCGTTATAAAGACCGAATGCGTAATATGCTGCAAGCGGCTCATTAACCTGTGGAAGCTCTACGCCGAATGCAGCTTTTTGCAGCTTAGCCTGCTTCTCAAATACATCATTTAGTGTAAGCATATACACTCTCCTTTTCTATGTCTACTTTAAAAACGTTAATGCCGTTTTTAACTAAAAAATCAATACCGTCTGAATCTCTATACAAAGACTCAAAATAAACAGATTTAATGCCTGCTACGTTAATAAGCAAAGCGCAGTTCATACATGGCGAATGCGTTATAAACAGATTAGCATTTTCTGTTGATATGCCTGACTTAGCTGCTTTACCAATAGCATTAAGCTCTGCATGCTGAACTTCTTTATTAGTAACCAAACAGTCATTGCAATCTGTGTGCTCACATGTATTATCATATTTAGCCGGCATGCCATTCCAGCCAATAGATATGATAGAACCACCTTTTTCAATAGCACAACCAACTTTCAATCGTGTTGCGTATGAACGCTCTGATACAAGCTTAGCAATAGACATATATGTTTTAATGTCTTTAAGCTTCATACTCTGTAATTGCTCTTGCGCATGCATAAAAGTCATCTTTTCTATCATAAATGCGAAGCATTGTCTTTACAAAAAAAATTGATGCGGTTGCATGCTTCCAAGCGTGAAACATCATTGATGCCTTCACCAATTTCGTTTAAGCAAAGCTGCAATTCTTTAATACTTGCAGAGATATGAGGAAAATCGTTAAGAATGTGTAGATCAAACTTATTTTCGATAATAGACACTGTCTTTTCCGCAATTACTAAAACATCTAGCACTGCTGCGCCTTTCATATATGAGAATGAAAGAAATGCTGCAGCTTGATTAGGATCTTTTGTAAGCTGCTCTTTTATAAAATCAAGTGTAGACTCTGTAAGAGACTCTGCATAAGCAAGATAAGCAAAAACAGTGATAGAGAAAAACTCTCTATCATCTGCATTATATGCATTTCGCTTAGAAAAGAAATCCAAAAAACTCATTTATATCTCCTTAAGCTGATAGAATATATTTATTATTCTACGTAAATCAACTCATATCTATCGTATGATGGCAATTTAGAACAGCTGACAATAGAATTTGCAACTTCAATTCTAGCACAAGCATCTTTAGTAACAGACCAGTAAACTGCTGGTACACTGTTTTTAATAGATGAACCGAAATAGACAATAGCTGCTGCCAAAGCTATAGCACATATAATGTCAAGAACTATACGCATACGTTTCTCCTTGCAGATGCGTAACCAAAACTATGACAATATTATAACACAAAAGCTGTGTACATGGCAAGTATGAAAAATCCCTCTAGAAACGTATATTGTCTCTAGAGGGATTCCCATGCTGCAAAACAGAGCAGAAAGGCCAAACGAACTCTGCGCTAGATTGCATTCTAGCTCGTTTTCAGATAGAACTCTACTGCTATCTGCATTTCAGCCTTATCGTTTCAGGAGATTGACTATCAAATAAAATTATATCCAAATTCTTTAAGCTGTATTTTTGTCATTTCTAGCAGCTCTGTCAATGACGGCATATAAGAAATAACGTCTATCTTAGAAAAAGATACTTCGTTAGTCTTAGTAACGCTGACTTCTGCTGTTAGTGCAGGCTCTGCATTATCCTTAATAAGGAATAAATTAAGTTGAAATTTGTTAGGCTGTTTATTAAGCTTAGTATTAATAGGTGTTAGCTTAATATAAATATCTTTCTTCATATTTCAAGTGTAATTGCTTTAAGACAAGGCACATCTAGATTTTGCAGCATTTCTAGAACAGAGTCTCTATCATCAATTGCAATAGCAATCTCTGCTACAGACTTGATCTTTACAATATGCTCTAGCTTATATTTATAGTCTTGACGGTAGTCATGATTCTTACGCATAATAAGCTTATACTTATCAAAACCTTGAGCATTAAGCCAATTTTCTGTATCTTGTCTGATACGCTCTGGACGACCTGTCAAAAATACAATGTAGTACTGCTTTGATAGATCTTTAACAAAGCTGATCATGCTAGTAATTGGCTGATCATCTTTTGCTAATAAGTAAAACTCATCGTAGTTCTTAGGACTTTGAGTAATATAATGAAGCCTATGTGATGGATTAGAAATAGTACCATCAATATCTATAATTGCTACTTTCTTATGCATATTGCTAGATTTTATACTGTATTATATTGCATTATACACTATTTAATACTCTGCTAAGCATAGTAGTAGTATTATCTTGAATGATATATACTATATAAGTACCATCTAGTGTATTATAGATAAGAGCCTAACATTCTGAGAGGTAATTTAGAGTGCGCCTCTCGGGGCACTATAGCAAACTAGTGAATTGATATACTAGCGGACTGTGTCAAGTCAGATATAAATAGACAACACAGGTTCTAAACATGCACTCTACATCAAAAGAAGCTCCTTATTAAGCATAAAGAGCCTCCTTAGAGGTCACGCTACGAAGTTTATTTCTAGATACGCCTTGCTTTGACGCACTGAAATTCCTATCTCGCGCCTGTTGTAAGAGTCTGCTATACACCCATCTTCTCTTATGTATTCGTGTACCCCAACAGAATAGTAAAGAAAGAGCAACCTCGTTGGATCCGGAGGTACGCGAAACGTTAAGGGATAATCGGTTGGCGGATATCCCTCCCAAAGAAGGCGCCCGTCTGAATCCTGCAATTTCAGTTCTATATAGGGATCCCCAGTGAACACACACTGCAGAGTCCACAACTCCTTTGCGTCGCCCATCATCAGAGGCTTTATACTGGTAATTTAGTTTATTATCTGATATAATCCATTTTGTTCACGCAGAT
>OGXV01000227.1_pt1 | contig 34987 bp, 46 predicted proteins | sample 1576391 | NCBI WGS metagenome assembly OGXV01 (sample SAMEA3541586, study PRJEB24748) | human gut metagenome | biome: human gut; feature: human-associated habitat; material: faeces | place: China | collected 2012 | reverse complement strand
GCCATGCAGGCTTGTCTTCTTCGCGGATCATCTCTTCACCTTTGCCTTATCGCGGATAACGGGACGTTTTGACTTCACCCCGGCGTTGCCGGTGTTGTTTGGATGGCTTAAATTTACAGATAAAACTGTATTTTCGTCAACAGACAAAACTGTATTTTTTGTCATTCATTACATATCTAACTGTAATGAAAGGTGATTTATTTTGATGGAGCGAAAAAAAACCGGCATACGCCGGTTCTATTCTGAGAGGGGGAGGGGGTTAGCGCTTTCTTCGATAGATTCTGTGTTCAATCATCACGCCGATGATTGTTAGTGGTTGATGATCGCTACTGATAATCGGGTAGTCATCATTCAATGGCACGAGCTCGAAATGCTGGCAGCCCAGGTGATCCGTGTAAGTAGGCCGATATTTTTTAAAGGTCGCTTGAGCCCCACCGTTCTTGGCCACAACAAACTCTCCGGGGGTTGGCTCAACTTCGGGGTCTACAATGATCACATCTCCAGCCTTGAAGTCTGGCTCCATCGAATCGCCTTCGATGCGTAAAGCAAAAGTAAAATCAGAAACTTCGTTGTCTGTAAGGATGTACTCAAAACTCCCATCAAATGCCTCAATGGGATTTTTTTCTGCGAGAGCCCCTGCCTGGACATAGCTTATGAGAGGCACCTTCTTGCTGCTAACTTCAGCAATAGGCATAAAGGCTCCGCCATTCATTAGCCAGTCAGGATCGCACTTTAGCGCCTTAGCTATGCCAATAATGTTACGCGGTTTTCTGGTGTCTCCCTTTTCAATGCTCTGCCATGACTGCTGAGTTATTCCGGCATTCAACGCTGCCTCGGTCTGCGTTAGACCGAGCTCAATTCTCTTTTGCTTTACGCGATCTGCAAGGCTCATAAATCCCTCTCAATGTATGCCTTGATATTCACAGTTAAAACTGTAATTGACAAACAGAAATAACTGTCACAGAATACAGATAAAACTGTAGGAGGTAACATGGAAACCATTTCGCAACGCCTCAAAAAAAAGCGCGAAGAGATGAATCTGTCTCAGGCGCAATTAGCAAAAAAAGTTGGCATGAGACAGCAGTCTCTGCAGGCAATTGAGGCCGGGACAACCAAGCGCCCACGTTATTTGTTCGAACTGGCAACTGCGCTCCATTGCGACCCTAAGTGGCTGCTTTATGGCGAGATGCCATCTCAATCTCAATAAGTTGCCGATTTAATCGGCCTTTCAAACACCACCAGAGGAAGTATCACAGATGGAGAATGCAATAGCCCGCAACTTAGAACCGCCAATCCTCAAACCGATTGAGCTGGAAGGGGTTTTACTCAACCGCCTTTCATCCATCGGGCAGAAGGTTTACGCGGAGATGTTGGGTATCAGTGAATCAACAGTCAGTCGCAGAAAGGGGGAAGGGCATTTCGCCGACATAGCAAAAGAGCTGTCAGTGCTTGGTCTGCAGGTTGTACCGCCTGAAGCAGTAGTAGTGTCCCGGCATTACCTGCAGTCGGTAGAAACGCTGGCAGATATCGGATTACGTGCTGAGCGGTGCCGGCCTGGTCCGTTGGGATGGGACTAATGAAGGGCAGAAAAGGCGAAAGCCGCAGTGGGCAAACACTAACGGCTTTCTACGCGAATTAACTGGATCAATTCACAGGAGTAATTATGCCTAAGAGCAACAGATTTTACCAGGCGCAAACACACAAAAACGTTACTCGTGACCGTTTTGTTCGCTCGGTAAATCCAGTGGTGGCCGAAAAGATGCGCGCCATCCTGGAAGAGCTGAAACGGAAGGAGGAAGGCCGTGAGTAACGTTCTCCGCATATCCGATTTTAGAGGGTCTCAGAAGCCCATGGAGAAACCTCAGCCATCAGGGCAGGGGTTGGTATTCCTGCACCGCAAAGTAAGAGAGCTGCCGTTCTACAAGACCGACAGTGAAGCCGTCCATCTGTGGATCCATCTCATCATGGAGGTGAATTCAGCTGACGGGATGGTAACCACAGAGTTTGGTGAGTATCCGGTTTCCCGCGGTCAAGTGATCACCGGGCGACATACCCTGTCGAAAGACACGGGAATAGCACCTGACAGGGTTAAGTACCTGCTGAACAAGTTCGCGAAAATGGGCATGATCACCACCCTGGCAAACAAGAAATTTACACTCTTAACCGTCACCAAATATGACGATTATCAGCAGTTTTTTGTGCCAACAGAATGCCAACAGAGTGCCAACGCAAACCCAGTAACCACGCTGCGTACCGGCGAGGTTGTGCCAACAGAATGCCAACAAAGTGCCACAAACAATATATTAAATAATATCTCTTCTACTGACGTAGAAGAGAGTGCATCAGCGTCACCAAAATCCGAACCTAAAAAACAGTCTCTCAGCTGTGAGCAGGTTGTCGAAGTTTATCACCAGGTGTTACCGGAAGCACAGGGCATCAGGGTCCTTACTGATAAACGCCGCAACCTGATCCGCTCGTTCTGGCAGAAAGCCAACAAAATTACCCGTCAGCTTGATGGCCACAGCTTTACCCTGGCCGACTGGGAGTCTTACCTGAGCTACATCGCCAGTAACTGCCGCTGGATGCTTGAGAATCGCCCTGATCAGCGCACCGGGAAAACCTGGCGCCGGAAGTCGCTGGAATACTTCCTGAACGTCGATGTTTACGCCAAAACGCGCGAGGGGGCCTGTGATGACCTCTGATTTCATGACACCTCCGCACAGCATTGAAGCAGAGCAGAGCGTACTTGGCGGACTCCTGCTGGACGACGACAGCAGTGAACGCACTCAGAAGGTTCTGTCTATCCTCAAGCCGGAATCGTTCTACTCGCGTCAGCACCAGGTCATTTTTGCTGAAATGCGCCAGATGTACCGCGACCATAAGCCGGTTGATCTGCTGACCCTGTTTGATGCTCTGGAAAGCAAGGGACTGACAGAGACCGTTGGGGGCTTTGCATACCTGGCTGAAATGTCGAAGAACACGCCAAGCGCGGCGAACATCGTGGCCTATGCAATGCGTGTCCGTGAGACCGCGATGGAACGCTACGGTATCGAGAAAACAACTAAGGCGATCGAATTGCTTTATGCCCGCAACGGCATGACGGCAGAACAGAAGTTTGACGCAATTCAGGGATTATTCACTGAGATAACCGAGCACGTAAAAACAGGACGACGGACAGGGCTTCGCACGTTCTATGACGCTGTTACTGACTGGTCAGCAGAATTCGACGAAAGGCTCAAGCCGGATGGTCGTTCCCGCGGGTTGTCTACCGGGATCCGTTCTCTGGATGAGTTACTCGGTGTTAAGCGCATTGTACGCGGCAGTCTGTTTGTTATCGGAGCACGCCCGAAGATGGGTAAAACCACGCTCTACACCCAGATGGGCGTCAACTGCGCGACGGTCGAAAATGAGCCTGCCCTGATGTTCTCCCTCGAAATGCCGGAAGGGCAGATGGTGGAGAAAATCACTGCGCAGAAGGGGCGGATCTCGCCAAACCTGTTTTACCCGGACATGACGAAGGATGACTACGGCTATCGCGGTGACTGGAACGGCGATCTGAAGAAAGCTACCGGCGTTATGGGAGCGCTGATTGAAACCAACAATCTCCTGATTGATGACACCCCGGGTATTTCACTGGCGCATGTCGTGGCTGAGTCACGTCGCATCAAGCGTGAACGCGGCAAGGTCGGAATGATCCTCGTTGACTACCTGACGCTGATGACTGCCGATAAGGCAGAGCGAAATGACCTGGCTTACGGGCTGATCACCAAAGGCCTCAAGACGCTGGCGAAGGAGCTGGATTGCGTCGTGGTTCTCCTGACTCAGCTTAACCGTGAGCTTGAGAAGCGAACCAATAAGCGCCCCTTGCCGAGTGACTCCCGCGACACCGGGCAGATTGAACAGGACTGCGATTACTGGCTGGCCATATACCGGGAAGGTGCCTACGACGAGAACGCAAACCAGAGTGACACAGAGCTCCTCCTGCGCCTTAACCGGCATGGTGAGACTGGTGTTGTCTATTGCGAACAGCGTCACGGGGCGATTTATGACTGCGATCAGGAGGCTGCCAGTCAGCGCCGGCGCGAGAAAGAGGAAAAACCAACCAAGCGGGGTGGATTTTGATGACAGGCAAAGACGCAATTCTGAACTACCTGAAAACGCATAAAACCTGCAGCTCTCCAGATGTGGCCGCGGCTTCCGGGATGACGCATACCTGCATCAACCAGGCTGCAAATATCCTGGCAAAAAAGGGGATACTGGTAGCTGAAGCTCGGGTGTGGCGGACGGTTTACTACCGGTTGGCCACTGAAGAAGAAATTTCAGGCAGGAAGAGCACTAACCAGATTTTCAACGAGTGTCGGCAAAGCCCGGCGATGAAGCGGGTACTGGCTGTTTACGGGAGAACATCAGCATGACTATCACACTACAGGCAGTAAACGAGCTCATCGCCTCCCTGGAGAGCGCAGGCGAGCTGTCGATCAGAGAGCAGAAGTTCCTGAAGCTGGCTAAAGAGTTTCGCATTTGCAGCGCTTCACTGGATGCCGCCATAAAAACCGGGAATGTGCTGGCAGACCAAAATTCTCAGCTGGCTGCGGAGAATGCGGCGCTGAAGGACATCAACGCATGGTGCAAAACGGATGCATTCAAAAACATGTACCGGGAGTTTAAAACAGCAGAGTCTCTTGGGTGCTCAGATGTGGATTGCATGCATGATGCAATGCTTGTCGCAATTATGCATGCGCCTGCCACCCCCGCCACCGATCGCATCGTAGCCGGGATTAAGGCTGATGGGGTGGAGGAGTTTTCGAAAACTCTAGAGGGGGCTGCTGATATTTGTGGTAAGTCAAAAGCATGGGAGGCGCAAGAAAATTTACTTGAATTTGCTGAACGTGGATTCGACTTCGCCAAGCAGCTGCGCGAGGGGGCCAAATGAGCATCGCCACTTATCTCAATACCGGTTTAGCCATTCTTGGATGGGCATACATCATGGTTAAAACAGGCCAGTGGATTACCAAAAATGCTCTGAGGCAGTGGGACAAGCGTCGTAAGGAATCTCGCCGCCAGAAAGCTGTGAATGAGTTTTATGACGCCTTTGAGCTTAACAGCCTGGAACCTGGCTCTACCGTTCGCCTGGCCACTAAAGGTGACCTGACAATCATGATGTTCCGCAGCGAGGAGGCCAACAAATGATTACCGGGACTGCTAACTATGACGATGTGGCAGAAGTCCGCTGCAATTTGTGCGGCGGTTATTACAAAGCCGACGATCCGGAAAGTCACGAATGTGAGGATGCAGCATGACTGATATCACCGAACTGGCGCAGAGCCTGAAAGCGGCAGCAGAGAAGGCTACTCCGGGTGAATGGGTTTATTTTCCGAAAAATACCAGCATTGAGTATGACGTAGGCAGTGATGAATCTCAGGGCTCAATCCTCTATGTCGATAGTGGTGATTTCACCCAACCCCAGACAGACAGGAATGGAGAGTTCATCGCCCTGGCTAACCCAGCCAACATCCTCGCGCTGGCAGAGGCGCTGGAAACAGAGAAACGTATTTGCGCAACGTGGAGAAAAACAGCTGAGTCGACCAGTGAAAAGCTGGAGAAGGCGCAGGCAGCCGAGCGCCGTTGGCATCGGGTGGCGTCCCGGGTACATGAGCAGGCTTGCGAAAGCGACGTGAAAATTGATGAGCTTGAGGCCATCCGCGCAGCAGCCGAAAAGCTTGTTCGCTGCAAAGGTCGCTATCACAGCGAGCAGAACTATCGAGCACTGGCGGCGCTGTTTGGTGTGAACACTCCAGATCTGCCGCCGCTGGAGCATGAAAACGTCCATTATGCCGATGCTGCAGAGATGGAGATTGCAGCGCTCCGCCAGCGCATCGCCGAGCTGGAGTCCCGCACCGTGAAGCTGCCAGCCGAGCTTTACACAATCGGTGAGCTTATCAGGACGCAGGACAACCGCATTACCGATCAGCCCATGTTCGTCGTTTTCCAGAAGCGTGAAATTATTGGAAGCGATGAGCACTCGCCAAGCCGAATCTGCTGGGTTCGCGATGGCGAAGAAGTTAACCCATTACGCGCGCTACGACTTGAAATTCTCTATCAAGATGGTCGTGACACTAGCAACTATGACCGATACGCGATGCAGGAAGTAGATGAGTTTGTTACTGCCTGCTTTACCGAGCATGGATGCAAAGAATACTTGCGCCAGAACGGCCATAACCTTCGCCTGCCGTATATCTACGCCTGCGGCTCTTTCCGGAATAACGAATATCAGCTGGTTAGAAGTTGGCTCGCTGGCATCAAGTGGGAGGATGAGTGATGGCACTGACCAAAAAACAGCGTGCCGAGCTGCGCATGAAGTTTGGCGGTCGCTGCGCATACTGCGGCTGTGATCTTGGAGATAAGTGGCACGCTGACCACGTCGAAGCGGTACGAAGAAATATCAGTAACGGCTACGCAATGGACAGGCCAGAAAACGATACGGTCAGCAACATGGTTCCGGCGTGCATCCCCTGCAACCTGTTCAAAATGTGCAGCACTGTTGAGGATTTTCGCAATCGTATTGCAACCCAGGTTGATGTGACTCGCCGGGCATCGAGAAGCTACCGCACCGCAGAATCTTTCGGCCTGGTTCAACCAACTAACGCACCGGTCGTGTTCTGGTTCGAAAAGTATCAGGCAGAAGGAGCCAACCAATGACCAAATCAACCATAACCAGAGAACAGTTACTCGAAATTATTGAAACCGATCACGTGCAGTGTGGTGAGGCATCGTATCTCGCCAGCATGGCGCTGGCCGCAATGGACAGCGAGTCTGAGTGTCTGCCGCTTGACTACCTACAGGGGCACAAAGACGGTCTGGAGTGGGCCGCCCAACTGGCAGAAGCCAATCACCCTGAAACAGGAGACTGGCTGTACGATGACCCTATCGAGCTGGCAAAGGCTATTCGCAAAGGTCCAGATATGCCGCCAGTGCAGCCGGCAGCGGACAGCGAGCCGGTGGCGCTTCAACCTGAGCTGGCAAAAGTTGTCTATCACTTCCGTGACTGGAATGAAGGGTTTCCGGTTGAGCGGTTCAAGGCCGACTACGTCATTAGTTGGATGCTGGCAAATTATCCGCCAGCGCAACCAGCAAAGGACCGAGAGCAGGTACGCCGCGAGCACGCAGAGTGGTCACAGGCAACATTCGGTAATGTCGGTCCGGTTGGCCCGCTGAAGCACCTCAGCAAAGAAGCACTGGAAGCCGCTGAACAGCCTGGCGACCTGTCGGAGTGGGCTGATATGCAGTTCCTGCTGTGGGACGCCCAGCGCCGGGCTGGTATTACAGATGAGCAGATTACTCAGGCGATGATCGAAAAGCTGGCGGTAAACAAACAGCGTGAGTGGCCGGAGCCGAAAGACGGAGAGCCAAGACTGCATTTGAAATAATAGCTACCTTTAACTTTTAAATTTACACATTTAGTAGTTGTATCTTTTTCCAGCAAGTAGTTAAATTAGTTTATCCCCGCGAGAGATCCGAAAAGGAGGGCCCAATTTTGTCCGAGTTTTTGTATTCCCCCGCATGCCACTGTAGAGCGCAACATCTGAGTGTCTGACCAGGGGATGAATCAAGATTGGATAGTGGGAAGAGAGTGGAGACGGCGGCAGGGCCAAAGTCTACCGGTTCACCCAGAGGGTGTTCAGCTCTTGCCTTTGATGTTGCGATTGAAGGTTAATACACGAAAAACTGAGAGGTCAGACAACCAACTTGCCAGAGGAGCATCTCCTGCGTGATGCTTGAGAGCCAACCGAAAGCAATGCGAAAAAGCATAAACTCGGTCTTCCAGTCGACTACAAGAAACCGCCTACCGGCGGTTTTTTTTCATCATTTTTATTGTTTCTAATATGTTTTTAATTGGTGAGTTAATGGATAACAGTTTCATAACGAAAGAATTGGGTGAGCGTAACCCATATCCTAAAGAACTTTATGAAATATCTATGAAGTTTACTATGGCATTTTATTATTGCGAAGATCATTTCTTTTCTAGGCGTTGCAGTATTCGCCAAAGTGATACATACAGCAATCGCATCCTGAGTATAGTTGAAGACGAATGCAGCCCAGTGATCACCGAGACTTTTAAATTTTTCCAAGGAAGATACATGGAAGGGGAAATGGCTCGACATCGATTGTATGCCTTAACCATGCAAGAGGAAGGGGGCGATCTTACTGGATTAGCTGAAGCTATTTATAGAAATTTGGAAAACTCTGATGGAGATATTCATGCAATGTTGTCAGTGTGTTTAAAGGTTATTATCAGATTGCGACATAATCTTTTACACGCTAACAAGTATGAAGCAATGATTGGCGAGCCTGAAGAGCAAAAGATATTGATCAATAGAGGATATATGTTGCTGTCAAGTCTACTATTCGCAAGAAATACAAAGCTTGCTGTTTGATTTTCCATAATTAAGCATACATAATAGCAATGTCAGTCTGGACAACTGACAACTTTACCCCGGCGCCAAGTGGGGACACATGGCGCACAAAACCTTACAGCAATCCCTGTCACCGATGGCGAAGGCCACCGGCGATTTTCTGCATTCAGCGTTTAGCCTCTGCGGAGGTGAAGCGTGAACATCCCTCAATGCGGCATCAAACTGCACAGCGGCAACTTCAACGCTATAGGCAAGATTCTTCAGGAGCAACTCTCTGACGGGAAATGCCTGCGCCTGCAGGTCAAAGAGTGGCGAGAAAAACGTAGCCTGAGCCAGAACGCACTTAGTCACATGTGGTACGCGGAAATCAGCGAATACCTGATTAACTCCGGACGTACCGACGCAACTCCTGAGTGGGTTAAGCGCAACCTCAAAAAGACCTATCTCGGCTGTGAAGAGGTGACATACACCGACTTCATCACCGGTGAGAAAACCACAACCTGGGAGCCCCGTCATACCTCCGATCTTGATACCGGCGAAATGCACATCTTCCTGACCAAAGTTGAGGCCTGGTGCGCTCAGTTTGGTCTGGCTCTCACCATTCCACACGGTTGCGAATATCAGCAACTGCAGCAAAAGCAGGAGGCCTGATGAGCAGCCTTCTCGCCAAAGTAATGGAGCGCGGCATCTTCCGCGTGCCGGCGCGCCGCAAGCGCAAGGTCGAAGTTAAGCCTTCCGACATCCCGACCCTGAAAGACTATACCGCCCGCCTGGTCGATAAGAAGTGGCTCCGCCTGAGAGCGAGGAGGCCACATGCGTAAACCTTCACGTCGTAAATGCGCTCACTGCCGCGAATGGTTCCATCCTGCCCGGGAAGGGCAGGTGGTATGCAGTTTTGAATGCGCCAGCGCGATCGGCAAAAAACAGACAGCAAAAGCCCGGGAAGCAGCGAAGGCCAGAGCGGTGAAGCGGCAGCGAGAATCCGAGAAAGAAGGGCGCCAGCGTCGCCGGGCCAAGCGCGAGTCATTCAAGACAAAGGCCCAGTGGGATAAAGAGGCTCAGTCGGCTTTCAACCGGTACATTCGCATTCGTGATGAAGGTAAGCCCTGCGTCAGCTGCGGAAGCCCGCTTGTCGGCAAGAGCAACTACCTGACCGGCAGCGCTATTGACGCCAGTCATTACCGTTCCCGAGGCGCGGCGTCGCAACTGAAATTCAACGTGTTCAATGTCCACTCCGCCTGCACCCGCTGCAACCGGCAGTTGAGCGGAAATGCCGTTGAATACCGCATTCACCTGATTGAGCGCATTGGCCTGGATCGCGTAGAGCGCCTTGAGGCTGATAACGAGCCGCGCCGATTCGATATTCCCTACCTGCAGCGCATCAAATCCATCTTCACCCGCAGAGCCCGCGCGCTGGAGAAGCGCCGCGCCCGCCATCAGGAGGCCGCATGAGCCGTGACGTTATCGAACGCATCCGCGACCGTTGGCAAAAGCTCCGCCTCTGCCGGCACCGCGGCACCATACTGGTTGACTACCGCATACTGAGAAATTTCGTTCGCATCTATCAGACCCTGGGAGAGAAAGCATGAAACTGGAATTAACCAACGAACAGCACCAGTGGATAGATCAGTGGCTCCAACTTTGGGGCGCATGGTGCCAGACAGGGAAGATAGACAAGGCGATGATGAATATGATTGCCAAGTTCATGGCCACGGTTGAACCGCAAGCACCATCAAGGCCTGTATGCAGCGATGATGATGGATTGCTGATTGATGCCGTAATCCGACATTACCTGAAAAACGTAGATGAGAACGCATGGAAGGTGATTTTTGCCTATTACGTCTGCAACTCAAGCGAGATAAGGATCGCCTCATGGCAGCATGCTGTGAGCAAACCTCGCCTGATGAAGACCCGCGCCGGAAACCAGTATAAGCACCCGAGCATTTCAACCATCCGCCGGGAAGTTAAGCAGATTATCAACGCGGCGCTATTCTGCCTGTATCAGCCGCTGCAAAATGCGTTTAACGATCGCGAAAGCGTGAGGAAAATTGCAAAAAAGAGTCACAACGTGCTTGCATTTCAATGAACAAATGAGCAATATATTTAGTGTAGGTTGCCGTATTTGCGTTTGACCTATCAGAACACCGAGCCTCGCCATTGCGCGGGGCTTTTTGCTGGAACTAGTTCTGAACATGCAATAAAATCCAAGTTACCTCATGGTCGGTAGGTCAATTTGGATGAAAAAAATTATTGTAGGGATTATCGCAGTCGTTGTTGTTTTGTTTCTCTATGGCGTTTACACAGCTAAATCGCAATTGAGTAATGGCGTTTCTTTGTTTCAAGTGGCAGTGACATACCATTCAATGAATCCTGTTAGCCAATACGGCTATCAATGGGTGATGCGTAACGATTCTGGTATGCTTGGAGCAGTTCAAAAAATGAATGAATCATACGAAAAGTTGAAATCAGAATAACCATACTCAGGAACAATAAAGGTCACCATCTGGTGGCCTTTTTTATTTTCAGGGTCGCGGGAATCACCCTCGGCGCTTTGTTGGTAAATCAGCCCGACGGCCCTGAACCTTTTACTGACTACAGATAGCACCCCGAACATTATCGGAGGTGGAGACTATGAAAATGCCTGACAAAATCTTTTCGGCGGCCTCGTACTGCACGTCAGGCGGCCTGATATGCACAGGGCTGGCAAGGACCTATGACTGGTTTCATGGGCTTGACTGGAATTTTATTGCCCTGGCCAGCGGCGTGATAATCGGTGTAGCGACCTACCTGACCAATCTCTACTTTAAGCGCCGCTGGACGAAGATGTATCAGCAGTCCCTCGATCGTGGTTATGGTGGCCCACCACCGCAGGATGAATAGCGATGGCTAACCTGAAAACAAAACTCAGCGCGGCCATGCTGGCGCTTATCGCTGCTGGCGCATCAGCTCCCGTTCTCATGGATCAGTTCCTGAATGAGAAAGAGGGCAATAGCCTCACGTCGTACCGCGATGGCGCCGGTATCTGGACGATATGTCGTGGAGCGACCCGGGTAGATGGAAGGCCTGTAACACAGGGGATGAAGTTAACTCAGGCTAAATGCGATCAGGTGAATGCCGTAGAGCGCAATAAGGCGCTGGCTTGGGTTGATCAGAATGTGCGGGTTCATCTGACGCCTCCTCAAAAGGTCGGAATTGCCAGTTTCTGCCCCTATAACATCGGGCCCGGTAAATGCTTTCCTTCCACCTTCTACCGCAAGCTGAATGCCGGTGACCGAAAAGGTGCCTGCGCTGAAATTCGCCGGTGGATTTTTGATGGCGGAAAAGATTGTCGCGTGCGCTCCAATAATTGTTACGGCCAGGTATCTCGCCGTGATCAGGAAAGTGCGCTGGCATGTTGGGGGATAGATGAATGAGCCGATTAACCGCCATTATCAGCGCCGTTGTGATCTGCCTGATAGTCAGCCTCGGTTGGCTGGCCAACCACTACCACGACAATGCCACCGAGTTCAAAAGGCAGCGAGACAAAGTGACTGAGCAACTCAGCCTGGCGAACGACACCATCGCTGACATGCAGACCCGCCAGCGAGACGTCGCAGCGCTCGATGCCAAATACACGAAGGAATTAGCCGATGCAAAAGCTGAAAATGATGCTCTGCAGCGCAAGCTTGATAATGGTGGTCGGGTGCTCGTCAAAGGCAAGTGTCCAGTGTCAGCCGCAACCCAAACCGCCGGCGCCGCCAGCATGGGCGATGATGCCACCGTCGAACTCTCTGCAGTTGCTGGACGAAACGTTCTCGGTATCCGGTCCGGAATCATCAGCGACCAAACAGCCTTGAGGGCGCTGCAGGAATACATCGCCACGCAGTGCATGCAATAACAGCCTCGCACCCACGGGGCTTTTGAATGCGCATCTCACGCGCAACTCAACGAGAGCCTTTCAGTAAGCGAGCCTGAGAAATGCCGTTATAGGTGGCGACCTCTCTCGGGCGGCTTTTCTGTGAGACAGGCTCACTTTCTAAAAGGTAAAGACGCTATGAATAATCCGTCAGTTATTCCGGCCTTCGACTTCCGCGAAATGGTCACGACCCTCGACAACAAGATAATCACCACATCACTCAAGGTGGCGGATTACTTTGGCAAGCGACACAAAGACGTTTTGCGTGCCATACGTAACCTGAAATGCTCCGATGACTTCACCCAGCGCAATTTTGCGCCCATTGATTTCATTGATAAAAATGGCGATGTTCAGCCTATGTATAACATCACCCGCGACGGATGCATGATGCTAGTGATGGGATTCACTGGCAAAACAGCTGCCGCAGTGAAGGAGTGTTACATCAATGCCTTCAACTGGATGGCCGAGCAGCTAAACCGGCGCATGGCGATGGGTGAAGAATTGCAGCATCGCTACGCCATCAAAGAAACGCGCTCAAAGCTGAAAGGCACAATCGGCAGCCGGTTGATGAACGAGCGGAAGAAAGAGAAGCGCGTTCTGGAGCTCGAGCATGAGCACATCATGCAGGTGACGCAGCCAGAACTGCTGATTGGCTGATCGACATTACAGAGCCACTTCCAGAGGTGGCTCGATAATGTCACAACGAGGTAAGGACTATGGCAAAACCGGACTGGGGAGCACTGCAACACCAGTTCCTCGCCGAGCATGCCAAAACAGGAATATCCCCGAAAGACTGGTGCGCAGCGCAGGGACTGAATTACTCATCTGCGAAACGCTATATCAAAGTAACGACTTACGGTGCGAATTCGCAAAAAAAAAATGCGAACAAATCTGCGAATTCGCAGAAGGAGAAAGGTGGGGCCAGTAAAAACGGGAAGGTGAAAAAATCCTCCCCCGACACAGGCACCCGCTCAAAATCTCCAGAAACGAAACCGATACGCGGATCGCGCACCGCACCGCCGACGAACGCTTTCCAGCCTGGCAACCAGAACGCATTAAAGCATGGTGGCTACGGACGCCGGATGCTGCTCTCTGACGCTATCACCGAAGATGCCCAGATGCTGACGCTTGATGATGAGCTTTTCTGGCTACGTGCGGCGAGCCTGACAGCCGCAGAGAATATCGGGCGCTGGCAGACAGAGCTGGAGACGGCAGACAGCGAGCAAGCCAAAGATCTGCACGACCTCATCTCTCAGGCGCAGAAAGCCATGCATCGCAACACTGCGCGCATTGAGTCGCTGGAGTACACCAAGGCGGCGATTATTAAGCAGCGCGTTGATGCCGCTTACCGCGAAGCTGCGACCGAAAAGGTTGAGCTCGAAATCGATGTGCTGAAAGACGGCGACAAGGATAACGCGATCGTCGTGCATAACTCGCTGCCTATCCCGGGAAGATAAATCATGGCCGACATTTACCTGCCCACGCTGCACAACGGACAGTTAACGGTCTGGTCTGACTCCTGGGATCACCAGTTGAATGCGGTTCGCTGTGGTCGACGCTGGGGGAAAACCTTCATGCTGTCGAGCGCTGCGGTGACCTACGCAACGTCGCAGTTCCGGCGCCCGGGCATGGATATTTCTCTCGGCGGCCGGGTCGGCATCTTTACCGCTGAATACCGGCAGTACCAGGAGATTTACGACAAGCTGGAAGAAATCCTGCTGCCGCTGAAAAAGAGCTTCAGTCGGCAGGAAAAGCGCCTGCTGCTGAAGAACGGCGGGAAGATTGACTTCTGGGTTACCAACGACAACAAACTGGCCGGTCGTGGTCGTGAGTACGAAATTATCCTGATTGATGAGGCGGCGTTTACCAAGTCGCCTGAAATGCTGAAGGAAATCTGGCCGAAGTCGATTAAGCCGACGCTGCTGACGACAAAGGGCCGGGCCTACGTATTCTCAACGCCTGACGGTGTGGACGAAGAGAACTTCTTCTATGCCATCTGCCATAACAAAGACCTCGGCTTCCATGAGCATCACGCGCCGACGTCGTCCAACCCCTTCGTTCCTCCCGAGGAGCTGGAGAAAGAGCGACAGAACAACGACCCTCGCGTTTTCCGGCAGGAGTTCCTGGCCGAGTTCGTCGACTGGTCCGCTGCGTCGCTGTTCGACGTCCGCAAATGGTTCGAGGGTGAAAACCAGGACCAGCCAGTCGATTACCCTGAAATGTGCCAGGCCGTCTTCGCTGTCATGGATACTGCAGTTAAGGGCGGTACAGAGCACGACGGCACGGCGGTGGTTTACTACGCCGTCGACACCCGGCCAGGCATTCAGCGACTGACCATACTCGACTGGGATGTGGTGCAGATCGACGGCGCGCTGCTGGAAGAGTGGATTCCTTCGGTCTTCGCCCGGCTGAATGAGCTATCCGGCCAGTGCGTCGCTGTAAATGGCAGCCTCGGCGTTTTCATCGAAGACGCCAGCATGGGCAGCATCCTCCTGCAGAAAGGTGAAAGCCTGGGATGGCCGGTCAACAAAATTGAATCCGCCCTGACCAGCAAAGGGAAGGACGAACGCGCCATTATGGCCTCCGGTTATCACTACCGCGGGCTGGCGAAAATATCCCGATACGCCTACGAGAAGACGGCCGTCTTCAAGGGCGAAACAGCAAACCATCTGCATAAGCAGGTTTCACGATTCCACCTTGCCGATAAGAACGCGCACAAGCGCGCCGACGATTTGCTGGATGATTACACCTACGGGCTGATCATCGCGTTCGGTAGCGGCGACGCACTCTAGCGAGAAAACCAATGAACGAAGATGATATCGCAATCGGCAGTTGCTCGCCGGAGCTGATCACGCTCCTGGACAGCGATGACATTCAGCCGGGTATGTCGGCTGGCTATCAGACCTGCAAAACGATTTACCTATTCCACCCGTTGGGCGGGAAAATGGTAGATCGCCCGATCAAGATGGCGATGAACGAATCGCGCACCGTTCACATTTCGCAGGCGTATGGCATTGAGCAGCGTCTCCGCGATGCATTTGAGCGGGAGTGGAAAGCGCTGGGCGCCGATAAGCACATCGCTAATGCGGCGCGCATCTCTCGCATTTACGGTGTTTCGGCGATCGCAATGCTGGTTGATAACCAGGAGCCGTCCTCGGCGGTGGACTACCGCACGCTGTATAAGCACAACGTGACATTCAACATTCTCGACCCGCTGAACACCGCGGGAAGCATCGTTCTGAACCAGGACCCGAACGCGCAGGACTTCCAAAAGGTTGACGGGATCAGGGTGGCGGGCAAGCCGTATCACAAATCCCGCTGCGTCGTGCAGCAGAACGAGGACCCGATTTATCTGGCCTATAACTCTGCGGCCTTTGGCTTTACCGGTCGCAGCGTATACCAGCGCGCATTGTTCCCGCTGAAATCCTTCATCCAGACCATGCGCACCGACGACATGGTTTCCGTGAAGGGTGGCTTGCTGGTAACGAAGATTCAGGGACCGAGCTCAGTCGTTAACAACATGATGCAGAAGCTCAGCGGCATCAAACGAATGATGCTGAAGCGAGGGAAGACAGGCGAGGTCCTGCAGATCGGCGCAAATGACAGCATCGAATCCATCGACCTGAGCAACCTGGAAAAGCCGCTCGACTCCTCCAGGAATCACATTCTGGAGAACATCGCGGCGGCAGCTGATATGCCGGCTATCATCCTGAACTCGGAAACATTCGCCCAGGGCTTCGGTGAGGGGACGGAAGACGCGCGTTCGGTTGCAGTCTACATCGACAACATCCGCGAGTGGCTTGAGCCGCTGTATGACTATTTCATCCGCATTTGCCAGTACCGCGCCTGGAGTATTGAGTTTTTCAATTCTCTGCGTGCCGACTTCCCGGAGCTGAAAAACACCTACAGCCTGTACTTCTCATCATGGATTAACAACTTCGAATATCGCTGGCCGTCATCCCTGAAAGAGCCGGAAAGCGAAAAAGTGAAGGTCGACGAAATCCGGTTTAAGGCGATCGTCAGCATGCTGGAAGTTCTTCTCCCGCAGGTCAACACGGATGATGAGAACCGAGCTCTGCTTATCGAGTGGGCGCAGACCAACGCGAACGCTAACGAAAGCCTGTTCCCGCAGCGGCTCGATCTCGATATCGACTCGCTAAAAGCTAACCGCCCTCAGCAGCCGCAGGGAGAAGAGCCAGGCGGCGGGATGATGCTATGAAGACTTTCACGCGCACCGTACGTGAGGCGGTGAAGTTCTTTCTGCGCAATGGCTACACCTCGCGGCAGGAGCTGGAGCAATGGCAGGCCATTATCCGGCAGGCAGCCGAAAGCGAAACCGATGACGACTACATGAGCATGGTGTCGGATCGGTTGCGTAAGACCTATGACCTGCAGGTGAGCAAGGCTGGAGCGCTGGAGCGCCACAAGGGGCTTTCACGCTTCACGCTGAACTACATGGAGCCGAAGTTACGCAGCGAGCTGGATCGCCGCATCCTGGCCAGCGCTGACCTGATAAAGCTGAATCGCACCGCGGCGATTAACAAAACCGTGCAGCGTTTCAGCGGTTGGGCAACCAGCATACCGGTGCAGGATTATGTCGGTGGCGGTCTGTCACCATCGTCGAGAAGCGGGGTTAACTACAACTGCGATCATATCCAGAAGAGTGCCCAGCAGGTCGATTATGAAGCGCGTCGCGTGATGATTGACCAGAGTCATAAGTTGATCGCCAATATCGACAACATCATCGCGACGAGCAACAACGCGATTGCAGCCGAGTGGCACAGTCACTGGCGCCAGGCAGGTTATGACTACCGGGAAGACCACAAGGAGCGGGATAAGCTGGTCTATCTCATCCGCGGGAACTGGGCGCAGAAAAATGGCTATGTCAAAGCTGGCCCTGCCGGCTATCTCGACGAAATTACGCAGCCTGGCGAAGAGGTTTTCTGTCGGTGCTACGTCACCTATCTGTACAACCTCCGCAGCATTCCCGAGGACATGCTGACCCAGAAGGGCCGCAAGTTCCTGGAGTCCATGAAAGCAGCATAGGAGCATTAAAACGTGGCTATTTTTGGCAGCGGGATAATGTTCCGTCAGGGGAAGTTCGTCTTCCTGATCCAGCGCTCGGATGATGGCACATGGTGCCAGCCGGGCGGGACGATAGAGCCGGGAGAGTTAGCCATAGACGCCGCACGGCGCGAGGTGCTGGAGGAAACAGGTTATCAGTACGATGGCCCACTGACGCCGCACAGCGTACATGGTGACTACCTGACCTACCGCGCCGACGTGCCGGAGCAGTTCGAAGCGAAGATAAACGACGAATCGCTGGCCGCCGGATGGTTCCATATTGACGATCTGCCAAAGCCGCTTCATCAGCCATTCGCTGAAATGCTGGCGCAGCAGGCGCTCAATGAAACCGACGTGGCCGCGCTCATCGCTGACGGAACACTCAGCAGCCCGCAATATTTTTACAACATGTGGATGTTCGCCATCCGGGTGACCGGAACAGGGGTTACCTGGCGATCTGCAGATCAGGAGATGACGTTCCGTAACCCGGACGACTATCTCACCCCTGAATTTCTGCAGCGGGTAGCTGGCGTACCACTTATCTGGCTTCACCCCGAAAAAAGAACACTTGATAGCGACGAGTTCTCAAAGCGCGTTATTGGCACCCTGACAAATGCCTGGGTTGCCGATAAGGGCGAAGTGTGGGCCGTTGCGCGTGTGTACGACGCCGAAGCTGCTGAAATTATGGCAACAAGGCAATTAAGCACCTCGCCAACTGTGAAGTTCTCCGAGGTTGCTCAATCAATCATTGTCGACGGTCAGCCTCTATTGGTGGAGCCATCCCCCGAGCTGCTCGACCACGTTGCAATTTGTGAACAGGGCGTATGGGACAAGCTCCTTAACCCCACCGGTGTTAAATCTGATTCCATTCCCAAAGAGGCTGAAAATATGGATAAGGAAGAACTCGTAGCGCTGATTAATCAGACGCTCGATGCACGTATGGCGAAGGCTGATTCAGAAGCAGCAGACCTGAAAGCCAAAGCTGATGCCGAAGAAGCAGCCAAAAAAGAAAAGGCTGATGCTGAGGCAAAAGAAGCGGAAGAGGCAAAAGCCAAAGCCGACGCGGAAGAAAAAGCCGCTAAGGAAAAAGCTGACGCTGAAGCCAAAGAAAAGGCAGATGCCGAAGCGGCTGAGAAAATGGCAAAAGAAAAGGCCGACTCTCAAATCCTCCAGGAAATTGCTGAGCTTCGCTCCCGCATTCCTACCGAACTGAGCGACGAAGAGCGCAACGAAGTTGCAGAAGCGCAGGTGAAAGCCGATAGCGTCTTCTCCAGCTTTGGCAAGCGCGCCCCGATCCCGCTGTCCGGTGAAAAACCGATGGCGTATCGCCGCCGTCTGATGATTCAACTGCAGGAGCATTCGCCGGACTACAAAGCCGTCGATCTCTCTGCCATCGCTGATTCTCAACTGCTGAGCACTGCCGAAAAGCATATCTACGCTGATGCGCAGAAGGCGGCCAGCCTGTCAGTTGGTCCCGGTATGCTGCGCGAGATTAAGCGCGCCGATGCAACCGGTCGCCAGATCAGCACCTTTGAAGGCGATCCCGCCGTCACCTGGGCGCCGTTCCAGTCTGGCAAGCGTCAGGTCACCAGTTTTAACAACCAGGCTTAACGGGAGCTCTGAAGCATGGCTAATTTATCTCTTAACCCGATGGCGACCACGAATGCCGCTGGTTCCTTCGGTGTGCAGTCTGATGGCTTCATTCAGGGCGTTGCTCTGGATGATCCGGCAAACCGCTTTAACCTGGCGTCAGGCACCGTCGCCGCCACCGAAACCAAGCCGCTGTGGGGTGGCCTGCCGGTTGCCGAGTTGCTGCCCGGCGTGAACTCCAGCCCTCGCGGATCGACCATTCGTCGCGCTGTATCACTGGCTGAACTCGAAGGCTTTACCGTCTTCAACCAGGCCCACAACGGGCTTACCACTCCGCAATCACCGGTTCCGCTGTATGCGTCCGGCATGAGCGTTTCATTCTATCGCCTTGGCTCCAACATGCGCGTTCCGCTGAAAGCTTCAGCGCAGGTGGTCGCGCTGGGAACCGCTGGCGCATCGGTGAAAACGCCGCTGGCGTGGGACTTCGTCAATAACCAGGTGACCACCGCAGCCGCGGCGGCTTTTGCCGGTGCTGACATTGCCACCACTGCCGTTACCTACTCGAACGGCGTGGCAACCGCCACCACCGCCTCTGCGCATGGACTGACCGCTGGCCAGTACGTGAAGATCAGCGGCGTAGTCCCGGCGGCCTATAACGGCACCGTCGTTGTTCTGACCGTGGGCAGTGCGACAACCTTCACCTATGCGCCTGCCAGCGCACCGGGCGGCTCCGCGACCACGCAGGGCAATATCGGCGCTGTGGCTCAGGCAGACATCACCCTGCCGGTGAAAGTCATCTCCATCGAGAGTGGGAACTCTAAAACTGTCAGCTATGACAGCGCTACGGGCTTCCTTACCTGGAACAACACCGACAGCTGCGCGCTGGTCTTACTTTAATCGGGAGCTTTAAATGGCTGCAATTACCCCCAGCTACACCATCGTCAACCCGTCGTATATTGCGCCGGAGTTGATCATTGGTTACCAGCAGGCGTCCGGTGCGTTCGAAACCATCGCCAGCGGTAACCCGCAGGTCCGCCTTGGCGTAGGCGACCAGTACGTTTATATGCGCCGCCTGGATATCCGTACCCAGGTAACATCCAGCCAGTCCGGCAACGCCAACCAGCTGCCGAGCGTGGCGCTCGAGGCGCGCATGATCTCGACTCCAACCTACCTGTTCCGCTGCCGTGGTATCTACGATCACCACGACACTGCGGCGGCCGGCAACTGGAACGTGGCACTGCCAGAAGCTCAGCGTCTCGGCATGCGACAGGGCATTTTCCAGCAGTTGCGCTCTGCGCTGCTGTACGGCATGAACCCGGCGGGCGGCGAAGGTCTGCTGAACACCGCAGGCGCGACCACTGAAACCCTGCCGCCGGACAGCAACAGCAACACCACTGTGCTGACCTACGACCACGGACAGATGGCGGTCTATCTGCTGGGTCATGTGCAGGCCGCGCTGACCCGCACCATGCAACTGGGTCGCCAGCAGCGCGTCGTTATCCTTGGGCCGCAGCGCGTACTCGGTGCCATGGAGATTCAGCAGATCGTTCAGCTGACTTCTTACCAGCGTCCTGGTGGTGGTACTGAAACCGTCGGCGGCACCGTGAAAGAGGTTCTCCGTGGCGCGAATGTCCAGGTTGACTGGGTGTACGACGACACGCTGATCGGCGCCGGTGCCGGCGGTACTGACGCGGTGGTTATCACCATCCCGGAAGTGGAAGTGCCGATGGTCAACTCCACCGTGAACACCAACGAATTCGCCAAACTGAGCCCGTCTCTGGCAGCGAACGCCCTGATGTTCACCGACATGGCGGCACCGATGGAAATCCCGACGCCAATCCCCGGGGGCGCTATCGACGTGCTGTCAGAAATGCGCTCTACGGCTGGCTGGGCAGTCCGTCCGGAAGCTATCACCATCCTGTCGATGGCATACAGCTCCTAAAACGCGAAATTGAGAAGTGCTTAAGCCTCTGCATGGTTCGCTGTGCAGGGGCTTTTTTACGAGGGTAAACAATGAAACTGTTCATCGCCAACACTACCAAGCAGCGCCACATCTTCACTTTCCGCCAGCTGGAAACCGGGCGCCTCCGCCAGATCCCCATTGAGCACGGCTCACAGATGCAGGTTCTGGATGGCTCGACCGAAGAAGTCGAAGCGGTTATTCAGCATCATCAGGTTTACGGCCTGGTTGACTCAACCAAAATCGACCAGAGCCAGGCGTTTGTCGGCCTGTGCTACAGCATCAACAAACCCGTTTCCGCCAGCGTTATTGAGAAAACCATTCGCGATAACGATGGCCATCTGACCCGCGGAGCTCATAACCGCCGGCAGGCATCCGTCGCCGCACTGGATAACACACTGCGCGAAAGCGGTATCGGCTACGAGGGTGACATGGAATTCAGCGCAGAGCAGGCCAAGGGGCGCGATGACCATTCTGACGATCCGACCATCAACGAAAAAATTGTCACGCCGAAAGCCGGGAGCAAGAAGAAATGACCACCAGTCTGTCGGGATTCATCGAATTCGTTCGATCTGATATGGGCATCACCCCCGACCAGGTTCCCGACGACTCGCCGTCTTTTTCTCTCGCCTATGGCGGCGCCGTTGAATGGGTAAACCCTGACATCGCGTGCGTTATGCCGAACATGTACAGCATCGCCGTTTATAACCTTGGGGCGTCGTTTCTCATAAATTACGGGACGGAGGCCGTGTTCGCCAATTTCCGTAGCCAGTATGGGCTGAATGACTTCAAAGCCGGGGTTATTACGGGGGCCGGGGATAACTCTACCAGCGCACAGCGCCTGGTCCCTGATTTCTTCAAAGACCTGTCGCTGGCAGACCTGCAGATGCTGCAGGACCCGTGGGGGCGTCGCTACCTGATGATCGCTCAGCAGTTCGGGAGCCTGTGGGGCTTGTCATGATCACCTTTCATCTGGGCGTTATCGATATCCCCTACGAGGACGAGGACACCACGACGGGGAGCGTAGCGGAAGAGCTGGAAGCAAGGTATCAGATTATGCAGACGTTCTTTGACCGCTACGGGAACGACATCGCTGATCTGATGAGCAAAGACCTGGCCGCAGCGTTTGAAAACATGTTCGCTGGCGCGCCGCCGGCAAAAGACCCGCTCGCTGAGTCAATGTCCAAAGTTCACGATCTCTTTGTCGGCTTCCTCGATAACACCGAGATGAACGGCCTCCCTGGCGTTCCAACGCGCCGCGCGCTTGAGGGTATATCGAAGCGCTTTAAAGGCAAAAAGGGGCCGCCGCGCCCTTCGTTCATTGATACCGGAACCTATCAGGCAGCTATGCGGGCCTGGGTAAGCGGGGTGCTGAATGCCTTCCCTGAGTGAGTTACAGAATGCCAAAACCGAGCTTAACGCTACCCTGACGCAGGGGCTGGATGATCTGAGCCGGTTCCAGGTGGTGACGTTCACGAAGTACATCAGAAAGGTGCTTCCGCTCGATGGCTTCGTGTTCTGGGTGAAAGCCTCGGTTCTGTCTGACGATCCGAACAATGAGCCGGATACGGTGGATGTGAAGGGCTATTTGCACCTGACGACAGAAACCATTCAGGACGACGAGCAGCTGTACGATCGCAACGTGGTGACGTTCACCGCGCAGGCGGACATCGACCCGTTTAACGACATCGGGTCAGAGGTGCTGTACATCGGCGAGTTTTTTGGCGTTCAGTTCTCGTTCTCCCGGCGTACCGGGCTGAATGAGCCGGCGAACCTGTACCACTATACCGGAGAGGCGATTTTCCCGCACATGCGGTCGCAGATCATCAACTCTGCGGATGACATAGACCTCTCTGACGTAGTGGTGTCGAGCTCGTTGCCGATCTGGCTGGCCCTGAATCAGTACATGCCGATGTTCCCGGCGATGCTCTCAACGCAGAACCTTTCGCCGCCCTATGCGACAGTGAAATGCAGTAACACGTCACCGATCGCCGGCGCGTTCTATCTGGACGAGAAGCAAAACCAGTATCAGCTGGTATCGGAAGATGTCACGCTTTCGGTTACCGGCCTGCGTAACGCCAGCATTGAAGACTTTGTGCGGTATGTGCAGGACTACACGACCGGAGATGCCCCGGAGATGGGGATCATGAATATTCCCGTTGTGCAGGATGAGCGAGTCACTCAGAACGAGCTCAACATCATCGCCATGCGTAAGACCATCAAATTCAAAATAAATTATTACCAGCAACGGATGCGTAACTTAGCGCGCCAGCTGATCACGTCTGCAATTCCGTCCATTGACCCGGAGAAATAAGTAAATGGCAATTGTTAATATTAACGTGTCGGTGACGAATCCGCCGAAGCCCTCGCAGTTGTTAAAGTCCGGGGCGATGATTTCTATGGGCGGCACGACGCTGAATGCCGGTGAATATCAGCTGCTGACCAGTGAAACCGACCTGGCCGACATCCTCGCACCGGCGAAGACTATCTCAACGCTCGCCTGGGCTACTGGCGTGGTAACCGTCACGCTGGCTGCCGCTCACGGATGGACTAACGGATCACAGGTCCCGGTAATCATCTCCGGCGCGACTCCTGCGGGGTACAATGGCGCCTATACCGCTACGGTGACAGGAGCCAACACCTTCACCTATCCGCTGACGACCAACCCCGGCACCGCAACGGCAATGGGTACGGTAAAAACGGTAGTACAAACCGAAATTTCCCAGATGAATACCTCGTTCTGGGCCCAGGGTAAAACGCGGGCAGTTTATGTTCTGGAGCTGGGCGATGTGTCCATGGAAGCAGCTGTCGCAGCGCTGACAACCTTCATCGCTGAAGACGTCTCTCTGGGCAACACCTACCAGAAGTTTTTCTCCTATCTGGTGCCGCGCGAATGGGATTCGGTCGATGAATTTAAAACCCTGACCGGGCTTTATACCTCGCCGGGCAGCTTGGTTTACTTCTTTGTCACCTCGACGATCGCCACCTATGAAGCGTGGACTGCGACGAAAAACAAAACTGTCTTTGCCGGCGTCGAGGCTCCGGATATTCCGGCGAGCGAGTTTTCCATGGCCGGCCCGTTCCAGTCGTCCCTGGCGAACGACCCGGGTTCGAGCAACATGGTACCGCCGATGTCGTACCGCTTTATGTACGGCCTGACTGAGTATCCGCTGGAAGGCAACAGCGCACTGCTGAAATCGCTTCAGGACAGCAACATCAACTACATCGGCACCGGCGCCGAAGGTGGTCTCAGTAACAAAGTGCTGTTCACCGGCCGCATGCTCGACGGTAATCCGTTCAACTACTGGTATTCGGTGGCGTGGACGGCGATCAACCTTGAGCTCGACCTAGCGAATGAAATCATCAACGGCTCCAACACGACAGTTAACCCGCTGTACTACGAGCAGAAGGGCATTGACCGCCTGCAGCGTCGCGCTCTGAAAACCTTGCGTAATGGCATCAGCTACGGGCTGATCCTCGGTCGCGTCATTGACACGCAACTGACGCAGGAAGATTTCAACACCGAGTATGACAAAGGCACTTACGCCGGCAACGCCGTGATCAACGCCGTGCCGTTCAGTAACTACAACAGCCTGAACCCCTCCGATTACCAGGAAGGCAAATATAACGGGCTGAGCGCCGTCATGACGCCGCGCCGCGGCTTCGAATCCATCACGTTTAACGTGAACGTAACGAACTTTGTAGGGGCGTAAAAAATGGCGAACCCATTAGTACCGCAGGGCTTTCTTAACCGCGTACGCGGGGCTCTTTCCGTCACAGACACCCCGGCGCTGAACGTTTCGGCGTCGTACCTGGCAAAGGACGGCATTAGCCTGCGTCCGGACGGCCCGGCGACCGACATCATCCCTACGATGACCGGTACCGTCGGCAGCCAGGCACCGTATCAGCAGGTAACGCTGACCGTGCATCTCCTGAAAACGCAGGGGCTGGGCGAAAGCTACCGGCAGCGTTTTTTAACCGATACATCGCTGGGTGAAATCGTGGTGACGCCGGATGCAACGACGTTCGGCAATATCACGCTGCTCAACTGCTACCTGGTCAACTTTAACGAGCTGGCTTTCAGCGGGATGGACCCGGCTTTTGTGGTAACCATCAGCGGATATATGGTTACCAACGACAACATGTGGGTGTAACGCATGAAAATTGACAAGAAACTGAATCTGGTCACCAACATTACCCGTGATGACGGCTCGATCGTCTACCTGCATGTGACGCCGTTCCCCTATGAGGTGGTGGAAGAACACTGCATCCTGCTGGGGAACCTGTTCACAAAATTCATCTCGCAGGTGGGTGGTCTTGGCGCCGCCAGAGTCGCCGCGATGATGCTGAGGCAGAGCCTGAAAGCGGAAATCGATAACGGTCGGACAGGTCCGAACATCGTTGATGAAATTCAGCGACTGACGGTCGTTATCCATAACGTCGGTGGCCAGTGGAAAACCACACCCCTTGAGGTGGCATTCAATCAGGGGATTATCGACCCTGATGAGTATCGCGAGGTCGAAGGCGAAGTGGTTTTTTTTATGGTTTCCTCTGCTATTCAGAAGGCAAACCTGATCGCACCGACCGTGGGAACGGTGATCAAAATGTACGATGGGCAATTAACCTCATCGAGCGTTACGGCGTTCCGCGATTCGTTGCAGACGTCGAAGCCGGATACCGATACCCCGACCCAGAATGCCCCGCCGGAAACGTCATTTATACCCTCTTAGACTGGGCGTCTAATGAGGGATTCTGGCAGGTGATAAGGGAGATCACCGGCGAGGAGTATGCCAGCCCGGCGCAGTACCGGCAGCGCTACCTTCTCGCCGCGCTCAAAGAAAGAGGTTTCTTCAATGGTAGCTAAGTCGATCGTCGACATTGACGTAAATGACGACAAGTTTGTCGCGTTTATGGAAAGGTTTCGCGAGTACCAGAGCGCACTGGATGATTTACCGGAAGCCTGGCGAGTGGCTGCCGTTGGTATTGGTGAAAGCAGCAAACAGACCGAAAAGGCCAAAGGTGAGGCGAAGGGGTTAGGCGCGGAGTTTAATGCCGTGGCCGAGGCCATCCTGACCATCAACAGCGGTATCGATCGGCTCAATACCAACCTGGAAGACTCGAATAAAAAGCAGGACGAATTCAACAAAAAAGCCGGGCAAGGTCAGGGATTTATTAATCAGGCAAAAAAGGATGCCAAAGAACTTGCTGGACACATCAAGGAAGCGACGGCCAGCCTTCTGTCCTGGGGTGGTATTGTCGGGATATTTACCGGCGTCCTGGGCGTTGGCGGCCTGTTTGGCATCAACCGCCTGGCGGCCACCACCGGCGCCCAGCGGTTTACCTCTCTCGGGCTCGGAACGAGCATCGGCGCGCTGGATTCCACCGCCATAAACTACCAGAAAGCGCTGGGTAATCCGGCGGGGACGCTGGGCGCTATCCGCGATTCCCAGATGGACCTGTCGAAGCGCTGGACGTTTCAGGCGATGGGGATTAACAATCCCGACCAGGACCCGGCCAAACTGCTCCCGCAGATGATCCGTAATGCGCGCGATATCTTCGTGCAGAACGGCAGCACGCTGCAGGGCGCACAGGCGCACGGCCTGACAAACTTCTTTACGCTGGACGACCTTAACCGCTTCAAAAACATGAGCGATGAGGAGATCACCGCCATGGAGAAGCGCGCGCAGCAGGATGCGCGCATGTTGCAAATTACCGACCAGCAGGCGCGCCAGTGGCAGGATTTTAACGTCCAGCTCGACTACAGCAGCCAGAGCATCAGAAACACGTTTGTGCGTGGCCTGGGGCCGCTCACGCCGCAGCTGAGCAAGCTGTCTGATGCGCTGTCAGGCGCGATCGATACCGTCCTGAGATCCCCCGAACTCGGCAAGTGGATTGATGCGCTGGCCGTTGGCATTGAGCGGTTCGGTAACTACCTGGCTTCGCCGACGTTCAAAAGTGACGTTGAGTCGTTTATGTCGGGCGTTGAGCGGCTGGGGCGCGTCATCATGAAAGTGCTCGGCTGGCTCGATGGCGGATCGTCGGCGATGGACGATATCAAGTCCGGGTCCTCATTCCTGAATAATGACGTCCAGACCGATGCCGGCGGAAACCACTTCGTAAAAGGCGGTCTCAGCGACCCGAACACTCCAGCATTTTCGAAATGGCTGACTCGCCACCTCTACAGCTGGAGCGGAACGGCGCCGAAGGAGTATGACCAGTATTTCCTTGATGCAGCCAATAAGTACAACGTCGACCCGCGCTGGCTTAAAGCCATCGCCGCGGGGGAATCTTCATGGGACCAGAATGCGCAAGGGCCTGTTACAAGGTCTGGTAAGCGTGCATTAGGCTTAATGCAAATTATGCCTGATAACTTTCAGCCTGGTGAGAAGCCGTTTGACCCACGGGACAACATCATGGCTGGAGCCCGAGTTTTCTCCTGGGCGATGCAGAGCGCGAATGGTGATCTCGACGAGGCGCTGCGTTATTACAACGGCGGAAGCCGCCGCGGTAGTGCAGAAAATAGGGCTTATCCCGGCAGGATCAGGGAAAAGTATGCTGCGATGTATGGGGCTCCGAAGAACAATGACGCTTCTGGCGTCGATAGTTCAGAGATTGCCAAAAATACCTCGAAAACTAACCAGCTTCTGCAGCAGATCGTCGATAAAAATGGCAATGGTAGTCGGGAAATCGTCGTTTACAACAATACGGGTGGGAACGCCATTGTCTCCGGCGCCCTTCTTAGCGGAGTGCGATAGATATGGGATTCACTCGCGAACTGTATAAGCTGGGTTTTGAAGTCTCGCCGGTGATTCTGTGCAACGGGATCGCGCAGAGCATCCCCGGCGGAATGCTGCCCATTATAGCTTTGACGCAGAGCGCGAGCTTTGTCACAGGGCTTTTGGGCGGCGCATTCAACCTTACTGACCTCGATAAATATTTTTGCCACTGGAAGCCGGTTCAGGGTGGGACGATGGTCGATTACGACATCGCCAAATACCCGTTTGCTAACCAGACCGTTGCCGCTAACGCGCTACTTGCTCATCCTTTGCGCATTGCGTTGATGATGGATGCTCCGGTGAATGAAAATACTGGAGCGATGACAAAATTCGTCACTCTCAGTGCGCTGCAAGCTGTTCTGCAGGCGCATGCAAACCTTGGCGGCACCTATATAGTCGCTACGCCAGCGCTTTTTTATAGCGGCTGTATATTGCGCACGGTTAAGGACATGACCAGTTTTAATGAGGCTGTGCCTCAGCGATCCTGGTTATGGGATTTTGAACAGCCGCTGGTATCTGAAACAGGGGCCGAGCAGGCGGTTAACAGTTTCCTGAGCAAAATCGATGGAGGAACCCGGCAAACGGATGCGTCATGGACAAACACTGTCGCAGCCCTCGGGAATACCTCTCTCGGCGGCACCGTGTCAGGCGCCGCGAATGACATAGTAGGTCTCATCGGTAAGCTAAGCGGGGAGTTTGGCCTATGACGACGGATACCTACACGTTTACCGGCAATGAAAGAGAAAGCGTAGCTTTTACTCCGACGCTGGATGGAACGGTTTATAACTGCCAGGTGAAGTGGAATATCGCGGCACAACGCTGGTACATCCTGATCACCGACAATTCCGGCAATACCATGCTGAACACCCCCGCGGTGGGCTCTACCAATGGAACCGGCATAAATCTGATAGCTGGCGTTTTCTCCGGAACAACCATGATCTGGCGGGAGCAAAACGGCGTAATTGAGGTGACCAGCTGATGAGGTATTACGATTTCCAGATTTTTGACCAGAAAGGGAAGTTATACCGCCAGTACAAAAGCCTTGATGCCTATGGAAATTATAATCCTGGCTGCCTGATGGTGGAGTTCGACATTCAGCGATATGGAATGTCCACTCCGGTAGGGTCAAGCCTCGTCAGGGTGTTTGGCGTCAGCATTAAAGAAATGCAGCAGGCAGGGCAAAACATGTTTGGCATGACCATTAAGGGATTTGTCGGTATGTCTAAAGGTTTGCCACTGGCCAAATCCTCCCAGAACGGAATGATTCTTGAAGGTATCATTCAGCAGCCATTCGGTAACTGGCAAGGAATCGATCTGTCTCTGGACATGATTATTACGGCTGGGGCTGGATCTGTAGATCAGCCAGTGAACATTACAATGCCGTGGATAAAGGGGCAAAAGCTGTCTGTTGCGCTATTTTTTGCGCTTCAACGTGCCTTCCCAGGGTACAAAATAAATATCAACATCAGCGACTTGCTGGTTCTGAACTACGATTCCCCGATTTACTGCTCGACCATGCAGCAGCTTGCATCGAACCTTAAAAACCTGAGCCGTAGCATTATCCGTGATGAGAATTATCTCGGCGTGGAAATGGCCATGTTTCCGGGGAAGGTGATCAGAGTATGGGACAGCGCCGCTACTGAGAAAAAGAAAACCCCCATTCAGCTCGAGTTTACCGATCTCGTCGGACAGCCGGTATGGATTGAATACAACCGGGTGATGATCACCTGCGTAATGAGGGCGGATATTCAGGTGGGAGACTACGTGAGGATGCCTGCAGGCGCAATGGCGGTAACGCAGGCCTCATCATATTCTCAGTATCGCAGTAAAAGCGCCTTTTCCGGGGTGTTCGCTGTGCAGACCTGCAGATGTGTAGGAAACAGCAGGCAGCCAGACGCTGCAAGTTGGGTAACCATCTATGAGGCGTATGTGACGCAGGAGGCCTGATCGTGACTATAAGTCAGCGGCTTAACTTCGCCAAGAGCATGAACAATTTCGCTGAGGTAAAAATTGCCGAAGCGATGGAGCTGGTCGGAAAGATATTGCCTGCAACTGTCGTCAGCCAGTCAGGGAAAATGATCACTGTCTCGTTCAGCCTGACGAATATCCCATTTACCTTGCCACAGGTAACCATTCCTCTTTTTGGTCCGGAGTACGTGCGCTATCCAATGCAGCCAGGAGATCGGGGTATTGTGATCCCTGCTGATACCTATATCGGCGGAATGAGCGGCCTGGGTGGCGGCGTTGCCGATCTGACTCAGCCGACGAACCTCAGCGCACTGGTTTATCTGCCGATCAGCAATACCGAGTGGCAGGATGTCGACGGACAGGTGGTGACGGTATACGGGCCGGATGGTGTAACGCTGCGCGACAGCGGCAGCAATACTACTTTTCTCCTGAAGCCTGACAGCATCGCTATTTCCACACCTGACAGCTTCACCGTCACCGTTGGCGGGACAGTTTTTTCACTGACGGGTAGCAAATGGAGCCTTTCAGGAGATGCAGGTCACCTGCAGGACTCTGTGGCCAGTACCAGCCCGGCAATCATGCACGCCGGGTGGCAGTCGCTTCTGACCTGGCTTAACAGCCATGAACACTCAAACGGCAACGATGGAAATGATACCGGGGGGCCGACTTCAACGTTTAACGGGAGTATCACCGAGTGAGAACCTATGGCCGAAACTCTGAGGGGAAGTGGGTCCTGGTGGAAACCGACGAAAATGGGTTTAATGACTCGGTGTATTTGACCACCCTGATCCAGAATCTGAAACTGGCGCCGCAGGAGTCGCCATTTTACGCCAATAACGGAATCCCGGCTGCCGGGTCAGTGATCCAGCAAATCCTGCCGACGTATTACGTAAACCGTATTCAGAAACAGTTCAGCCAGTATTTTTCCTCGCTGCAGATTGCGCTGATCAGCGACGACCCGCCTGTTTATAGCATCTCGGCAATCACAAACGCAGGTTCAAAAATAATTACACAGGTGGCCGTATGAGCGATTTACCAGTCAGCTATACGTCAGCAGGCCCGGTGCCTCTGACGCCGGAAGAGCTACGAGCACAGCTCGTTTCCCAGGCAATTGCGCTATCTCCGGGACTCACAACTGATTTGCCTGGCTCTCTGATTGAAGACGTGGCCAGTACCGATGTTGGCGCGCTCATCGTTTGTGATCAGGCAAGGGTTGACCTGATTAACTCAGTGGGGCCGCTAAAGGCTAACCTCGCCATGCTGGAGCTTCTCGCACAGCAGGCAGGTATCCCGGGCCAGAAAACTGCTGGCACTACCACGGTACCGATTCAGTTTTCCGGCCCGGCTGGGTTTGTCATCCCACAAGGGTTTATTGTTTCTGATGGCACACATACGTATTCCGTTAGTGATGCGACGATAATCTCCTCGTCCGGTGTGTCTGCCAGTGTGTCATGCGAAGGAACGGAGACCGGTACTTGGGCAGTACCGGCAAATACGGTCAACCAGATAATCACCAGTCTTCCTTCTGACGTCACCATTACCTGCACCAACCCGATCGCCGGCACTCCTGGTGCTGACCCGGAAACGAATTATCAGTTTCGTGATCGAGTATGGCAGGCTCAGATGGCCACAGTTCAGGGATATCCTGGATTTATCCGGCAACATCTCACCAGCCTTGATAACGTGCAGGCGCGCCTGGTTTCTGTCATTCAGGACGGGGATAAGTGGATAGTCATGTGTGCCGGCGGTGATATTTACGATATTGCTGGCGCGCTCTATAAGTCTGCGGGGGATATCAGCCGGCTGAAAGGGTGTTCACTGAACGTTACGGGGATCACGAATGCAAATCCTGGCGTCGTCAGCACGGACCTGACTCATGGTTACACTGATGGCCAGGTTATCCGGATCACTGGCGTTACCGGGATGACGGGAATTAATGACGTTCCTCTGACCGTGACGGTGCTGTCTCCTCACACTTTTTCCATCGGGATTGATACCACTTCATCCGGGACATGGGGAGGCGGCGGCGAGGCGACACCGAACGTCAGAAACAATACCGTGACGGTGAATGACTGGCCTGATAACTACGTGATCCCGTTCGTGACACCATTGCTGCAGCGGGTCACAGTGACGTATCAGTGGGGGACCGAAAGTGTTAACTACCTGACTGATGCGACGATCGCCTCTCTGGTCTCGGCTCCTACGATTCAGTATGTGAACGGCATATTCGCCGGGAAACCGCTGAACGTTAACAACCTGAAAGACGCATTCTTACAGGCGATTAACTCGACAATCGACATGGGGCTGATCAGCACTTTAAACGTCGTGGTCACCATCAATGGTGTGATAACGCCACCGGATGCCGGGACGAATATCATCAGCGGCGATAAGTTCAGTTATTTTTATATCGCGTCGGATGGCGTGATCGTAACAGGGGCGTAGCATGCTGGACGATATCATCCGGTCGTATATGTATACGCAATACAACGACGATGACAATCTGCGGGCGTTTTTTACTGCGTATAACTCGATGGCGCAGGGCATTTATGACTGGATGGTTAATGCCAACCTGCCGATTTTCATCGGTGACTACAACACCGGTGACCAGCTCCGGTGGATTGCCCATGGCATTTATGGCGTGTTGCCGCCGGTGATTTCCAGCAGCGATAAGCAGGAGATAGGCCCATATAACACCTTCGAATTTAACCAGCTGGCATTCAATGAGTACCGGGTGATTGACCAGTCTAACCAGGTTGTTGTCTCTGATGACCTTTTTAAGCGGATCATGACCTGGAATTTTTACAAAGGTGACGGCTTTTATTTCTCCATTCCATGGATAAAGCGGCGTATTCTGCGGTTCCTGTTGGGAGTGAATGGCACTGACATCCTCAATGACCAGCGGTGGAGTATATCGATCCAGTTTGTGGATGGCGGTATCGTGATATCCATCTATAAGGGGCGGCGTAGGTTCACGCGCAGCGCCATCTACAACGCATCGGCCTATAACTCCAGGAAGTACAACCAGAAGGACACGGCCTTTGTGATCACCGAGGATTTCGAGTTCGCCATTCTCTTCAAGCAGGCCATGGATAGTGGCCTGCTGCACATGCCGTTCTATCAGTCCATTTCGGTGGAAATTATTGATTGAAGCACAATTCCTGTGGTGTAGTATTTACCTCATCCACCACAGCATGGTAATGATTAAAATGAAAACTTCAATTATGCTTGTTTTTTTATCAGTTTCGTTGTGCACAGGAAGTTCTTTTGCAGCTTCTTTTGATTGTAATAAATCAAAAAATTTTGCCGAAAAAACAATTTGTTCTGACAAGAAATTATCAGAAGATGATGAGGTTCTAGCTAAGGTCTATAACCTAGCAAAGAAAGTTGCACATAATAAGAATGGGTTCGATAGGCTGACAAAAGATTTATGGGACTCAAGGGATTTGTGCACTGACTACAAATGCATTAATGATTGGTATGATACTGTATTTGTTGCGTATGATTCTGTTATAAAAACAAATGCAAGCGATGAAGTTTTGAATAATATTCAGAAAAAATATGACGAGTCAGTAACGCAGAAGCCTTCCATAAGCAACGGAGCTAAAAACAAAAAAGAAGCTAAAGATTATAGTTTATACGACTCAAAAGATAGAGCCGCGCCAGTTGAACATAACGCAATATTATACAAAGACTCTCCAGAGGCATTCGAATTTATAGATACACTTGTTGGGTTTGTCAGACAAAGCTCTTACAAATGTGACTCTGTTAGCTCTTTCATACCCATGGTTTCATCGAATGGCTTTACGCTCGCATGTAATAAATTTAGCTACAAATATGAAATTAAAAATAACGGCGGAAATGTCTCTGTTTCTGTAGATAATTAACTCAAAGCCCACGCCAGTGGGATTTCATAAACAACACATTGATAACATCAAACCCGCTTCGGCGGGTTTTTTTATGCCTAAATCCGGAGGAGACATGGCACTAACCCTTTTGGCTACAAACAACGCAGAAAGCACGCTGGCTTCTGCTATCAGCGCAACCGACACGTCGCTGATCGTTAGCGCTGGAACTGGTGCCGAGTTCCCTGATGCTGTGGCAGGAGAGAGCTACTTTAAGCTCACTCTCACCGATGCCGCCACCGGCTCCCAGGTTGAGATCGTGAACGTGACAGCCAAGGCTGGAGACATCTTCACGATTGAACGTGCGCAGGAAGGAACACTGGCGCGCGCGTGGGCGGCCAACGACATGGTTGCCAACATGATGACCGCTGACACGCTGAATGTGATTGCTGATTTTGCAAAACAGGCATCAGATTCAGCGGAAGAGGCACAGGGATACGCACTTAGCGCCTCGGAATTTGGTGACAATAAATCAACCTTTGCTGATACGGCTGCTGGCCTTGCAGCGACGACGAGCGGGCAATACTTCCGCGTTCCCCAGGGAACAGGCAATGTCCTTGCGTTCCGTTATTACAAAAACAACTCAGGCGTAGCACAAGAGGTTGCGGAGTACCCCGGGCAGGGATCTATAACTAATACCATACGCGAATTCCCTACGCTGGCGGCTGCGCAGGCTGATGCTGATGCCGGCAATATACCGACCGGATCAACGGCGTATTACCGCATCCCGGATGACAGCGCCCTCGCGATTGAGGTCATGAACGTTGGCGGGACGCTGCAACCTACTGGCCGGGTGAGGGGAGGGAATGCCTCGTTAATGGCTCCAAACCTGATCACCAACTCCAGAGCTGCTGATTCTGAAGCATTGCCGGTCATGTTCTCGTTCGGGGCGACAAAATGGTCGCCAGCAGGCTCGCAGATGGCCGCGCTGGGTGCTGTACAGTCAGTATTATGTACACCACGTGCCTCAACTTCTGACCCTGCCGTTAACTGGTTATTTCAACATGATATATCTTTTGTTGGCGGTGGTAGTTTTATCGCCACAGAGTTCCTGTTTCGTGGTAACACGGATTTAATTTTTACTCGTGTTGTTCCTGATGCAGCTGCGACGAGACTATCCCAGAACGTTGTTGATCTTGGTGATGGTACATTCAGGGTTTCTACGATATGGAGCATAAATGGTGTAGATGCTGCACCTGCAACAGTTGTTTATTGGGGCTGCCAGCAGCGTGATGACAGTATTGATGCATGTGAAATTGCATACCCGAAACTAGCCATTTCAAAGCGTCGAATTATTGGCATTGGCGGTGATATGACACCCGCGGATATAGCTAATATCAATGGCGTTGTCGCTCCAAACCTCATTTACAACAGCTATGCTGATCCGCGATATCAGATGCCCCGCGTGCGCGTTGGCT